>Ga0315336_1000166_pt1 | contig 273408 bp, 242 predicted proteins | sample ASW5metaG_FD_204512 | JGI IMG/M metagenome (GOLD analysis project Ga0315336, IMG submission 204512) | Ammonia-oxidizing marine archaeal communities from Monterey Bay, California, United States - ASW #5 | ecosystem: Environmental > Aquatic > Marine > Intertidal zone | place: USA: California... | reverse complement strand
GTAACCGTGGAATAGGTTTGCTGGGGTAGTTTCTCAGATATTACTCTAGTCATAGAGTTCACAGCAGAACTCCAGTCCAACAAACTTACTTATTACATACATGCCCCAAATGCTGGACCCATAACATCCATGATCTTTGTTTCACTCTCAGAGGAAATTTTGGGACTAGAAATACCATTTGCTTTTCGATAGGCAAAAGTTAAGTCACTATTAAGCATCTCTTCTTCAGTTAGTTTATCGTTCGCAAAATCAAACAAGCACTCACATTTCTTTTGATTAGGCATGTCGTTCATACAGTCTTGGACATATGCCGATCTCATGGGAGAATCCTTGTCAGAACCAGAGCATGAAGATAACAAAACGGAAAACAAGACAAAGATGACAGCAGAAAATAAATTACGTTGGGCCATTATGTACCCCTATTTTTTTTAATTGTAATTTTCAAGAAATACTAGCATGGTTTGGGCAGTGAGAAAAAAACGGAAAATGGAGTTCCTTAAAATGATTATTTACTACACTACCCAATCAAATAATCTAACATGTTAACCCCCAGAGTGTTGGGGGGGTGTTTGGTCACGCACGATTAGTCCAATCCGCGGCGAATCGACGTTATGCGCTCCGTGTTGAAGCCCAGCCAATGCATTCGACCAATGTAGCGAGCGTGTTCAACCTTGATACACTGATCCATGATCACCGAGACCCCGCCTTCTTCAGCGATGTGGGCGCCTTCCTCGTTAATAACATTGAACTGACACCAAAGTACCTTTGCGCCGATCGCAACCGCATCCTTCGAGATGCCTGGTAGTGCGTTCGGGTTACGGAAGACATTGACTATGTCGACGGGAACGGGAATATCGAGCAGACTTCCGTAGCTTTTCTCGCCGAGGATTTCCTTTTCGCGCGGATTAATAGGTATTACGTCGTAGCCGTGGCGCTGCAGGTAGAAACCGACGAAATTGCTAGCGCGCAGTGAATTCCCCGATAGACCGACGACGGCGATGGTTTTCGTGCTCAGCAGAGCGCGCTGAACTTTCAACGGATCCTGGTAGCGTTTCAGGTCGAAGGCTTCGGTCATGATGACAACTCCGAACTCTCAGACAGTACATGGGCACGGGCAAAGCCCTGTTCCAAATCCCATATGAGGTCATCGATATTCTCGATGCCGACCGATAGCCGAATTGTGCCGGGACCCACACCTGCCGCTTCGAGCTCCGACTCATCGAGCTGCCGATGCGTAGTGCTCGCAGGGTGGATCACGAGACTTTTAGCGTCACCGACATTGGCCAAATGTGACCATAAAGTGACGCCACGAATGAATTCCTGACCTGCGTCTCGACCACCGTTAATCTCGAACGAGAACACAGCACCGGCGCCTCTCGGCAGATACTTCTCTGTGAGCTGTCGATAAGGGCTGGTGGTGAGGCCAGGGTAAGTCACGTTTGACGCGAGTCCATGTTTCTCGAGATAGCTCGCCACTTTGGTCGCGTTCTCCACGTGCCGCTCCATTCGTAACGACAGTGTTTCGAGTCCTTGTAGAAACAGAAACGCATTAAACGGGCTTTGGGCTCCACCGAGGTCGCGCAAAGTCTCTGCCCGCAGTTTCATGAGATAACCGTAGATCCCGAATGTTTCATGGAAACGAAGACCGTGATACGCAGGTGAGGGTTCCGCAACGACTGGGAACCTACCGTTCGACCAGTCGAAGGTTCCCGAATCTACGACGACGCCACCAATACTCGTGCCGTGACCGCCGATGAACTTTGTTGCTGAGTGGAGCACGATATCGGCGCCCCACTCGATTGGACGACACAGGTAGGGCGTTGCGAATGTGTTGTCAACTAGCAACGGTATCCCGTGCTCATGCGCTATTCCCGCGATTACCTCTATATCCAGCACGTTACCGCCTGGGTTACCGATCGTTTCTCCGAAGAAAGCTTTCGTGTTTTCGCGGACGGCGGCCTGCCAGGCGTCGGGCTCATCTGGATTTATCCATGTCACATCGATGGACATTTTGCGCAGAAGGTGCTTGAACTGATTGACGGTGCCGCCGTAAAGCGCTGAGGATGAAACGATGTGGTCGCCGGGTGAGAGAAGCGTAAACAAAGCAGCCGCCTGCCCCGCGAGCCCGCTCGAAAAAGCGACCGCTCCACAACCACCCTCGAGGCTTGCCATGCGTTCCTCAAACACGGCCACTGTCGGATTCATGATCCGCGAGTACGTATTGCCGTATTCCTGCAGATTGAAGTAGGCTGCTGCCGACTCAGGATCCTCGAACACGTAGCTCGCGGTCTGGTAGATCGGTACGGCTCGTGCGCCCGTATTGGGATCCGGGCGCTGACCGGCATGCACCTGGAGAGTGTCAAAATTGAAACGGCGTGACTCTTCCATAGTAATCTTCTTATTTCATGAGGATTCGGCGAATGATAGGAGACTGGAGGGCCCTCGACAACAAGGAATGTGGTAATTGAAGATCACTGGATCAGAAAAGAACCAATGATTTCGTTTTATCAAAAAACCGTGGAGTAGTTTATGATTTGTATTCAGTTAACGGAAAGTTCGTGTTTTTAAAACGCACTGTCTTCGATTTCATCTACAATTTTGCATTACATAACCCACTCGTCAATGGACATTCATGGTAAGCGTATCAAATCAACAAATTCCACAAAGTTTTAGAGCACATAGACCAAAGGTATTCCAATGGTTAGGAAAAATCATGTTGTCTATATTTGGATGGAAAGTAAAAGGCAGTATAGCTAATGAATATAGCGATAAAAAATTAGTTGTTATTGTTGCTCCACATACATCTAATTGGGATGGAATTTTAGGATTTGCGGCAATTGCTGGATTAGATGTTCGTATTATTTTTATAGGAAAACATACAGCTTTCCAATATCCTCTTGGGGTTTTTCTTAGATACATTGGAGGAATACCAGTCGATAGATCAAGACCAGGTGGAGTTATTCAAGTTGTTATAGATAAAATTAAGCATAATGAGAATGCATTAATTGCACTATCGCCTGAAGGAACACGATCAAAAGTAGTAGAGTGGAAGACAGGATTTTTAAGAATTGCAAAAGAATTAAATGCCAAAATTGTTCCAGTTTCTTTGGATTTCTCAAAGAAAGAAATTTTGTTTGGAAATGTTTTTACACCATCAGATAACAATAAAAAAGATATATCAGATCTTAAAGATTATTACAGTATTTTTACTCCAAAACATCCAGAGAAATACTAACTTTTTATTCGATCAATTTACCGTCTTTCAAACGCTTCGGGATCAGTCTGTTACTTATGGATTTGATTAGCTTACCGTCTTTGTAATTTCTCGTTGCTCTTACCCAACCGTTTTCCCAGAACGACTCCTCGAGGCCGTCTTTTTTTCCATCTTTCCAATTTTGTTTTTCTTTTAATTGATCATTTTCGTGGAATCTCTCCCCGAGACCCTCTTGCTTACCATCTTTGTAGTTTGTTCTATACCATAGTTGACCGTTTTCGTAGAAAGTCTCATTGAGACCCTCTAGTTTTCCATCTTTATAGGTTGCTTTATTTCGTAATTGACCATTTTTGTGTAGCCACACAACAGTACCAGTAAGGGGTTTATTAGTATCTTGGTGATATCTGATACCGTTCTTATCTATCTCTGTCTTAGCCAATTCACCATTTTCGTCGAACCATTCCCAAACACTGTTTTTTTCACTGTCTGGTGATCCGTCTTTGTAGCTTTTAGTTTCTTTTAGCTGACCATTTCTGTCGAACCATTCCCAAGTACCATCTTGGGTTCCGTTTTTGTAGTTTTCTCTATTCCTTAATTGACCGTTTTTCTGGAACATCTCCCAGAGACCGTCTCGTAACCCGTCTTTCCAGTTTTCTGTCATTCTCGGTTGACCATTTCGCCGGAACATTTCCCAGAGCCCGTTTTGTTTCCCGTCTTTCCAGTTTTGAGTCCACCTCAGTTGACCATTATCGTAGCGCCACTCTCCAAGACCTTCTTGTTTTCCATTTAGGAAGTTTTGCTTCCATCGTAATTCTCCATTTTCATGAAACCACACAGCAATACCGGTAAGTGGCTCATCAGATTGCTTATGATAAGTAAGATCGTCTTGATAAGTGAGATCGTCTCTTATAACGGTTTTATTTACAGAGTCTTCTTGAGAACAAGCAATAAGAATTAACAAACATAGGATGGGATACAATTTTTTCATAGGTTTAATAGCCTCAAAAATTTTACTACTCAAATCTACTTTATCGTTGTTTTACTTGCAATTTTTCTTGATCGAATAATATTTTTACGAACCTTTATAATAAACTTAATTAAGGAATATTATTCAATGCAGAAATTATTGATAGTATTTGGGTTAATCATTGTTCTTATTGGATTTTTATATCCTTTTTGGAATAAATTTCCTATTGGAAGATTGCCTGGAGATATTTTCATTAATTCTGATAAGTTTAGTTTTTCGTTTCCTATAGTTACTTGTATCATCCTCAGTATAGTTTTTTCTATATTTTTCAATCTTTTTAAATGAAGAAAGAAATCAACAAATGAGTAAGTTGTTTATTCTTTTTCTTTTGATGGCATCAAGCTTTGCCTATTCTCAAGACAAAGATTATTCATATACTTATATTGAATTAAGTGTAACTGAATCAGAAGATATAGGTTACATAGGATTTCTTTCTATAAAATTGCCTGCGATACCTATCTATTTTAAGGGGGCTATGAAAGAAGAAGAAGTTGAATCTGAAAAAACCATTTATAAAAAAATAGGACAAACAATTACTGTAGGTGTTCATTCTTCAATTGCCGATATTTTGAATAGCGTTTCAAAAAATGGATTGTCGTTTAATTTTGGTCAGTTTATGGATATCTATGCAGAAATAGGTGCTAACGAATGGGAATTAGAAAATCCTTCAAAATTAACCGAGACAGGAACAGATGCTTATGCTAAAGCAGGGTTGAGAATTGGAGATGCAGATGGATGGGAATATGATTTATTTTTTGAAAAAACTAGGTTGGCAGAGGTGAAATTTAATCCCATTACCGGAGTCGGTGAATATCAATTTGCTGAAGAGACGAACGATAATTTAGGAATTGCAGTTATAAAGCATTTTAAAAATAAGATAGGTTTTAGTTTGGGATTTAATAATGATGATTTTTCAGGTCCTGCAATATCCCTTGGGTTGAGATATAGTTTGTAGCACAAATAAACAAATTTAAATCATATCTCTCGTGTTATCGGGGGCTGATGCAGAGCTCTCCATGCCTAAATATCATACTTCTTTACCCTATATTAAATTAAAATTTAATGATTTAATCTGGAACCCTCCTAAGTAATTGATTTTATTAAAGTCAATATCAGTGAATTTAGGGATAAATTAATATAAAATAAACTAGAATATCGAATAATATTGCACGCATGGAAAAATATTATGAATAATAGAATTTTGGCAATTGGCCTATCAGCCGTTTTGGCCATTGCACCAATTACAGCTTTACAAGCAGACGGACATGAAGAGGAAGAAGATGACGCCGCAGTAGCTGTCGTTGCAGAAGGTGCCGCCGCAGAAGCCGCCGCAGAAGCTGCCGCTGCAGAAGCCGCCGCAGTAGCTGCAGCAGCAGGAATAGATATAGCTACGGCAGTGTCTTTAGGAATTGGTGGAGCTGTGATGTTAATGGCTATGGCGGATAGTGGTGATGGTTTTAATGCTCCTCCTTGGCCTGTTCCTAACCCTCCTGTTACTCCTCCTGCTCCTCCTCCCGTTACTCCTCCTGCTACTACTGCGCCTCCCGTTGTGCCTCCCGTTGTGCCTCCCGCCACTACTGTAGCTGCTACTACTGCAGCCGCTACTACTGTAGCTGCCACTACTACAGCAGCTGCAGTTACGACAACGACTACTACTACTACGGCGACGACGACGACGACGACGACTAACTAATATTTTAGAAAAAAATAAAATATTCTAATTAAGGCAGCGTTAGCTGCCTTTTTTTTAAGAAGATTTTAAAAATGTCAAAAATAATATTTCTAATTATGGTTATTTTATGCTTCGTTGAAGCAAGAAGTGCTGATTTAGGAACAACGGGGTTAATTGATATACCAACAGCGCGAATGCTAAATGATGGTGATTTTAAATTAACATTTAGTTCTCAACAGATAGCTGATATTACTAATTTAACCTATCAAGCAACTCCATGGTTTGAGACGACCTTCCGATATACGATATTTAATCCTGATAAACCTAATCGAAATTCTTTCGACGTTGAAAATGATCGAAGTTATGGAATTAAAGTCAGACTTTTTAATGAAAGAAAATATTGGCCACAGGTAGCTGTTGGTATTCGAGATATTTTGGGGACAGGTGCTTGGGGTTCTGAATATATTGTATCTTCTAAGAAAATAAACCAGTTTGATTTTTCGATTGGTCTAGGATGGGGGCGTCTTGCCCAAAGAAATAGCTTTAGTAATCCTTTTAGATTGATAAATGATAATTTCAATGAAAGAGATTACCTTAGTGGGGGAATACATGGTGGTAAGACGAGATTTTCTAGTTTTTTTAGAGGGAAAGATGTTGGAATATTTGGAGGATTTTCTTATCAGTTACCAAAATATAAAATAACTTTATTGGCTGAATACAACTCAGATGCATATCAACGAGAGATAGCCAAAACTACTGTAGTAGACAGTTCGCCGATTAGTTATGGCCTTGAATGGAAAGGAATAAAGAATGTAATTCTTGGCCTCAGTCATCAACAAGGTGTTCAATGGGGAGTGTCAATCGCTTCACATTTTAATACAAAAGAAATAATACCTAGAAAAAATATATTACCTTTTTCTTCTTCAACTGGAGATAGATATTTATCTAAAACATTAAATTCTCTTAACTATAATTTATGGTACGACCGTTTATTCTATGATCTTGAGCGATCAGGCATCGTTTTGAAAAAAGCTCAAGTTTTACCCGAGTCTAGTCAAATTAATATTGAGATATCCAATACTCAATATATGCTTGCTGCGGATGCGATAAATAGAACGTTAACTTTATCTGAAATACATCTTCCGAGAGCAATAAAAAATATAAATGTAATTTTGAATGAAGATGGTTTTCTTGCACCGACTGTTTCTTATAGGAAAATCAATAATGAGGCCCCATCTCCTAATAATATAGAAAAAGATAAAATACGAATGTTAGATACTCGTGAAATAACTAATCCTACTTATTACACAGAAATTCTTTCACCATATGTTAAATTTGGCGCTGATTTGGCAGCTAGGTTTCAATTCTTTGATCCTAATCTTCCATTGAAACATCAGATTTTTCTAAAACTTTCTTCAGAATTACATTTGGGGAAAGATTGGAATCTTTTTGGTGCTTTTGCTCTAGATATTGAGAATAATTTTGATACTAATTGGGGGCCTAATTCCCCATATTTGCCGAATGTCCGTACTAACGTTGATCGTTATCTAACAGAAGGAGCAACAGGAATTAATTCTCTTTATTTTGAAAAAAGAGACATGGTCAGTCGCAGGTTGTATTACAGAACATATATGGGAATATTAGAGGACATGTATTCTGGTGTAGGAGGGGAATTACTGTACCTACCTTTTAAATCTCGCTGGGCATTAGGTACGACAATTAATGCTGTAATACAACGAGATTATAATAAAGAATTTGGATTACGCGATTATAAAACAGTAACTGCATTTATTAGTTTGTTTTATGCATCGGCATTTTATAATTATGATTTAGCTATCCATGCCGGTAGATATCTGGCAAAAGATAAGGGTGCAACTATAGAAATAAGACGGACTTTTGAAAATGGATTTTCAATTGGGGCATTTGCTACTTTTACTAATGTATCTGCAGCGGAATATGGAGAAGGTAGTTTTGATAAAGGGTTGTATTTTCAAATTCCGTTTAATAGCTTTGTGCCTAGAAACACCAAAGGAAAAGTTGCCACAATATTACGATCCCTACAACGAGATGGTGGCCAGAAACTAGATGACTTTACCGGGAGATTATGGCATGACTTAAGAAGCGTTCGTTATGATAGTTTCGAGAAACATAAATTTCGGATGATTCCAAAATGAAAATATTTCGGATATCTATACTTATATTAATATTTTTTTTTGTTAATGCTTGTAGCTTTCAATCTAAACAATTTAATATTTTTAAAAAAATATTAGAGAATAAAGAAATAGAAAGTATCGCCCCAAGTTGGGTGATTGATTGGACTGGGATAAAAACAAATATTTATGCAATTAATGGTAATAGCCGTATTTTTTTTGCAAATTATGATTATTATTTTTTAGTATTTGACGGTTGGCAAATTATTAGAGCGGAAGGTTTTTTTCCAGATAATATGGTTGCTGAAATAAAAGTAAGTGATAGCGATTTAACTTATATTTTAAATAAAAAAATTATTATGACCGATTCATGTAAACCCTGGCTTATTTCAACTGATAAAACTACAAATTTTATACTGTATCAACAAATTTGTAGCGGCAATAAAAATGATGATAGTTATACCAATCTCATTTTTATTAATGAGAATAAACAAATAATTGGATTAAAATATAAATTACATCCAGATTATCCATCAATTCAATTAAATATGAATGAATATGCTCACCTGAACTTCGATATGTAAAAAATAGAGTTGTATGGTGTGGTTTATTATTTTTTAGTTATGGAAAAGCCACATTTATCCAAGGATGTCATTAAAGACTTTATATCCTTAGTATTAAGTGTGCTGATAGGCGGACGTGTGATTCGCCAGTCGGCCGAATCGTAGTATGCTGATACTACGGCCTTTAGTGCCGGAATAAGTGCATGCCCATCAAATATTTGTCGAATAGCAGTAATTTTTTCTTGAAGTTCTTCGGCATCTGAGGATTTCCAATTCTTAAAAAGATTGCAAATATTACTTGTGTTGATATTTGCTGTTGCAGTGATAGTGCCGGCGCCCCCATGCCGTAATATATCAAGGAGAAATTTTTCAGAGCCACAGAATGTCGCTAGTGAGGGATATTCTTGTAGCACTGCTGCAGTATTATCCCAATTTCCAGAGCTATCTTTGAGTCCCACTACAACATCAGGATAGTGCTTAAGTAATTTGCCTATTAAAGTGAGTGAGATTGGTACTTGGGAGATAGGTGGAATGTTATAGAGATAGATGCGTAGCATAGAGCTGCCAACTTGTTGGATAACTTCTGAGTAGCTTGCAAATAACGCGTCATCATCTACTGCTTTGTAGTAGAAAGGAGGTAGCATAAGTACACCAGCACAGCCTTTTGAAACTGCATATTTAGTAAGGCGCACTGTTTCAGTTAAGGCACAGGTACCAGTACTTGGCATTAACATGGCTGGTGGGATATTTCCCTCAACCAAGGTTTCTAAGAGATTCACACGCTCTTCTACACTGAGTGAATTTCCTTCACTTGTGGTGCCAAAAATTGCTAGCCCATCTGCTCCTTGTTGAAGCAGCCAACGGCAGTGAGTGAGAAACGCACTTGTGTTGGGATTAAGATCCTGTTTAAAGGGCGTTAAGGCTGGAACCAGAACACCACGAAAAGTTGACTGGGGCATAAATTTTCTGCTTATTTTAGTCTTCAGGACAGAACATCAGATCTATTCAAAATACATTATACAAATTTAATGATTATGTATCCAAAATTGAATTTAGAAAATGCTGTACATGTTGAGATATATAAGATGACAAGCATGGGACACGAATGGCCAGAAATTGAAAGAGGGTCAAATATTAGCGCGACGAAAATTGTTTGGAATTTTCTCTCGAAATATAGCCTCAATGGCCTAGTGGCGATAGTATCAGAGTAGTAGATATTTCTAATACATTGGTTCCATAAATGTTGAAAGAATGAGGAGCTAGGAGTATTGTTCATTGAACAATAAGACATTATTCAAATAATGAATCCAAATAGATTACTACGAACCATTTTACTATCGACTTTAGTAGTAACTGTTCTGAGCGCGTGTGCGTCAGGCGGTTTATCAATGCGGAGAAGTCTAAGCGAATCTGACTCCGCCCTTATTATCTCAACTTTTCTCGCCGATATGCCAATGCCGCCTGGTTCGCAGATAAGGGATAAAGAGTCAGTGATCCTAGGTGGCGGTGGTGGTTGGGCTGGCCGAATAGGCCTCGATAACCCACAGTCACCTGCCGAAGCGCTAGTTTGGTTTAAAGACACTTCGCCTCAGGAAGGGTGGGACCTTATATCTTCGACAGTTGCTAATACGATAGTTATGGTATTTCAGCAGAAAGAAAGGGTCGCGACAATAGAGATTTTTGGCAGAGGCTCAGGTACAACCGATATTATTATATCCGTTGTTACGGCTTCCAATCTCCCCTCAGGTTTCGCGGCAATAAATTCAAATTCATCATCGGTTTGCCTACAGTACGATTCACTATGCGCGGGACCCGTCCTCGGCACTGCGAAATTATCACCTCTTGATACGGAAGAATCTCCAGCTACGCCGAGTGATTTGAGCACGGATACTGAAGAATCACCATCCACGGATAATTGAGTTTCGGAATTGCCTCACGCTGGAATGGACCTCAGGCCATACAACGCTCTGCACTATAAAATTATTATTAATCAATAATACTAGGGATCTGTAGTGCTAGGCTTTTTGAGCTGAGGGTAATTGATGCCAAGTTGCTCAAGATAAGTGCGATACCTTTTGGGATCGTAATATAGTGGCTCAAGCCTGTCTTTGAACTCATTCATAATCGCCCTGTTTTTCTCGATAGCTGGTGAGTCATTTAACCCAATAAATGGTTTGTATTGGACGTCCTCTGACTGCTCTTCGCGAAAATAAATCCAAGCATCCTCGCGCAAGGCTTTGTTTTGATACAAATCCAGCATAGTTGCGGCAAGTACCTTGGCTCCGGCTGTTGCGCCTTTATGCGCAATTGGTGTTGCCATCGCCATTGAGCTCGACCAGTGATGCCCCTGCAAACCCTTAACATTGGATGGAAATCGCAGTGTCACGGTAGGCACAACCCAGGATACATCACCGATGTCATCAGATCCTCCAGAGATCGGATCCATAGGAGGCTCACGTATTCCCTCGAGTTTTGTAGCTAAACCATTCTTTTCATCTGAATCCATTAAATTCTGTAGCGCCAAAGCAAATTTCTGGTCATCTTCTGACCATTCGGGTAAACCGATTGCCTTGATATTTTCATCCATAGCGAGTGCTATTGGTTTGTTGAAATGCCGCGGCCACGCAGCACCAACAATGCGTCTATTCATTGTGGTATCTGTCATCATTGCCGCACCTTCAGCAATGCGATGTAAAGTGCTGAAATTTTCATTAATACCATCTGCTGTGATTTCACGGATGAAATACCAAACAGTTGCTTCGGATGGGACTACATTGGGTTGATCACCTCCGTCAACAATCACATAGTGGGACCGCTGCAATGGGTGCAGATGCTCTCTTCGAAAATTCCATGCGACATTCATCAACTCAACTGCATCAAGAGCACTTCGCCCCTGCCAAGGATCCCCTGCTCCATGTGCTGCAACTCCCTCAAAAGAATATTCGACTGATACCAATCCAGTTCCGCGCGGAACACCCCAACTTACGCTCATGTTGTTACCTACATGCGTAAATAAAACAGCATCAATACCCTCGTAACGTCCATCCCGAGCAAACCAGGCTTTGGTAGCTACTAATTCCTCTGCTATCCCGGGCCAAAGAACAATTGTTCCCGACATTTTCTCACGCGTCATAATCTTCTTGATTGCTAGTGCGGCCGTTATATTCACCGCCTGGCCTGAGTTATGTCCCTCGCCATGGCCCGGTGCCCCGGCAATTATAGGCTGACGGTAAGTCACACCAGGCATTTGGGAAGACTTGGGAATACCATCAACATCGGAGCCCAACGCAATCACCGGACTACCCTGTCCCCAGGTTGCCCACCAAGCAGAGGGGATATTTGAAATACCCTGTTCCACCTTGAATCCATTCTGTTCCAGAATCTCTGTCAGATATCTCTGTGTTTCGAACTCCTGAAAACCAAGTTCCGCGAAAGAAAAAATGCTGTCGACAATCTCTTGGGTAAATTTACTCATATCATCGACTTGTTCGGCTGCCTCTGCTTTGAGTCCTGTAAGTTTAGGAATATTCTCAATAGATGCATTCTGAGCGAGCGCGGTGCTACTCATAATGAGCAACGCGGAAAAAAAAGCGAAATGGAACTTCATGATTTTCTCCCTTAACTTTTTCACCACTATAACCTACACATATGTAATATCATTCTTATCTGCTGTCAGATGGTAAATTCTGCAACGACGGGAGCGTGATCAGATGGCCTTTCCCAGATACGCGGTTCCTTATCTATGTAGCTTGCTTGACAGGCTTGTGCCATGCTTGGGGTTGCCAGAATAAGGTCGATGCGAAGACCTGCGTTTCGCCTAAAGCCAGCTGCCCGATAGTCCCACCAGCTAAAGCTTTTCTCCGGTTGATCGAATTGACGGAATACATCACTTAGACCGAGTTTAATCAATTCACCTAACGCATCTCGCTCAGGTTTGCTGCAGATAATAGAATCGCGCCATTTTTCTGGATCGTGAACATCCCGGTCATCGGGTGCAATGTTGAAATCTCCGAGTATGATGAGGTTTTCGTGATTTTCGAGTTCAATTTGCAGAAAATTACGCAAGGCCGCCAGCCAGTCCAACTTGTATTCATATTTTTCCGAACCAACAGCCTGACCATTTGGTACGTATAGATCTATTACGCGTACACCATTAATCGTAGTTGCGAGTATACGGCGTTGTGGGTCCTCGAACTCTCGAAAATCAGTGACGGGGTCCGACATCTTATCGCGACAGATGGTAGCAACGCCGTTGTATGTTTTTTGGCCACTTGCAAACGAATTGTAGCCAGCTTTGGTAAAAGCATCTTTGGGAAATGCTTCGGTTACCTGTTTTATTTCCTGAAGCACGAGCACATCGGGGTTATGGGCATCAAGCCATTCGAGAACGTGTGGTAATCGGACATTCAGCGAATTCACATTCCACGTTGCAATCTTCATGCTGTCAGTCCGATGTAGTTGTTATGGAATAAAGTATCCATCATCGATTTGCGGCCATTAAATGCAATAACAGCTTGCACAATATTCTTACTGCTGCCGATCTCGAGAATTTCAGATCGGAAACGTTCAGTAGCAAGATTTCTACGATACTCTGCGATAAGCTTCTCCAGTGTGAGCAGCGCATGTTCGGGTGTTATGCCACCAAAGTGTGGTAATGCAACCTATCCAGTAAAGGGTTAGCCATAAATACTTTTGATGTATTGTCAGGCGCAGGATGTTATCACAAGGAACAACATGTTGAGCTCATTGGAGATCGGCAAGTGTCCAGGAGCAAGTGTGGTGAACAATAAATTTGATTTGGTTGTGATTGGTGGTGGCAGCGGCGGTTTAGCGCATGCACAGAGAGCGGCAAAGTATGGGGCGAATGTTGCTTTGATTGAAAATGGGCCACTTGGGGGGACTTGTGTGAATGTTGGTTGTGTACCAAAGAAAGTTATGTGGTATTCAGCAAGCCATGCACACAGTGCCCAGCGTGCAAAGGACTATGGATTTGATCTGACGGTTAATGACCACAATTGGGTTACGCTGAAACAGAAGCGTGATAACTATGTCAAAAAACTTAACGAGATTTATCAAAAAAATCTCGTTAAGAGAAAAATCACGCTTTTGAAAGGTATCGGATACTTCGTTGATAAGAATACGATTTGTGTTGAAAATGATCACTATCACGCCGAGTGCATTGTAATCGCGACCGGGGGGCGCCCGATGATACCTGGAATTGACGGTGCGGAGCTGGGTATAAGTTCAAATGGATTTTTTGATCTTCCAAATCAACCAAAACGAGTTGCACTCGTAGGTAGCGGATATGTTGCCGTGGAGCTAAGCGGCGTTTTCAACGCGCTGGGATCTGATACGACTGTTCTGGTTAGAAAAGATGGCATGTTGAGAAATTTTGACCAGATGCTCAGGAGAAATCTACATAATTCTATGCAGCAGGATGGTATTAGGCTTGTGACTAGCGTTGTGCCACAAGCACTCGGAAGAACTTCTGAAGGACTTAAATTCATTGCCCAAGATGGGCGCAAATTTGGCTCATTCGATAGTATTGTTTGGGCTGTTGGTCGCGTACCTAATACAGAGCACTTACACTTAGATGTTGCCGGAGTGGAAGTAGACGATGACGGTTTCGTGCCTGTTGATGACTACCAGGCTACAAATGTAGATAACATTTTTGCATTGGGTGATGTAACGGGCAGGAAAGCATTGACGCCGGTTGCAATTGCGGCAGGTCGACGTCTAGCTGATCGTCTCTACGGCGGCATGGTTGATCGCCATCTTGAGTACCGTTTTATACCAACGGTCATATTCGCCCATCCACCAATAGGTACTGTTGGAATGACCGAAGTTAATGCTAGGGCAGAATTTGGTAACGATGTAACAATATATGAATCACAGTTCACACCCATGCTCTATGCGATTAGCGAACACAAAGAACCATCAGCCATGAAAATCATTACGGTCGGTCCTGAGGAAAGAATCGTCGGCTGTCACGTCATCGGCGATGGTGCAGACGAAATGATGCAGGGATTTTCTGTTGCTGTGCGCATGGGAGCAACCAAGAAAGACTTCGACGATACGGTTGCTATTCATCCTACGAGTGCGGAAGAGTTTGTGACTATGCGGTAACCGCAATCTGTTTTAGCACACTTCGAGTGTCGGGCATGATGCCGCGCCAGAGATGGAAAGATTCTGCGGCTTGTTCGACCAGCATGCCCCAACCCATCACGGAACGCGTAGCACCCTTTTTTACTGCCCAATCACAGAATGGTGTGGGGTTGATTCCATAAGATAAATCGTAGCAAAAAGTTCGGTCAGTAATTGCAGATTCAGGATAAGAAGGGACTTCGCCCTTTACGCCGGCTGAGGTAGCGTTGATGACGAGATCATATGAAGATGATGGACGGACTTCTCTGAACTGGCAGGCGGTTACAGGGCCGGAAGTCGAGAAATGTTCTGCGAGGACGCGGGCTTTCGACATAGTTCGGTTAGCAATTGTTATTGACTTAGGCTTGGCATCAAGCAACGGACCAACAATACCGCGCGTTGCCCCACCGGCACCGAGAATCAAAATACTTACGTCCGCTAATTTAAGTCCGAGATTTACAAGAAGGTCACGCATAAGACCGATGCCGTCAGTATTGTCACCGAAAATCTCATTTTTTCGAAAAATTAAAGTATTGATTGCTCCCGCATTCTGTGCGCGTTCGCTAAGATGATCGACGAGATCTATTACTTCGCTTTTGTACGGTAAGGTGATATTCAGTCCTTTCCCTCCCGTACGTTGAAATTGCCTTACCACTGTATCAAGCTTACCGGGCGCGACCTCAATCAATTCATACTGTAGATTTTGATTTGTTTGTAAGGCGAATAGGCGATGAATAACCGGAGATCGGCTGTGCGATACCGGATAGCCTATGATGCCGTAGCGATCGACAACAGCGGGATTACCTTGCACGCATGTCCTTCTGTAGCCAGCGAGCTACGGTCAGAGAAAAATAACTCAGGATTGCATGGGCACCCGCACGCTTGATACAAAGCAATGATTCGAGAATTGTCGCTCGTTCTTCGAGCCAGCCATTTTTGGTTGCGGCCTTGATCATCGCGTATTCACCGCTAACCTGATATGCAAATGTTGGGACACTGAATTTATCCCGCACTCTTCTGATTACGTCGAGATACGGTATAGCTGGTTTAACCATGATGATATCCGCGCCTTCAGATAGATCGAGGGCGACCTCTCGCAGGGCTTCATCGCTGTTGGAGGGATTCATTTGATAATTTCTTTTATCACCATCTACGAGATTCTCAGCCGATCCGACGGCATCGCGAAATGGGGTGTAGAAACAGGAGGCATATTTGGCAGCGTAAGCAAGAATCAGCGTATTATGAAATCCTTTATTTTCAAGCTCAGCACGAATCGCACCTATTCGTCCGTCCATCATGTCTGATGGAGCGACGATATCTGCACCCGCCTCTGCATGCGAAACTGCCTGTTTGACTAGCATCTCGACGGTTTCATCATTTAGGACATAGCCATTATCATCGATGATGCCATCCTGGCCGTGTGTTGTATAAGGATCGAGTGCAACATCGGTAATTACTGCTAGCTCGGGATACTTTGCCTTAATGGCTGTTACGGTACGTTGCACAATTCCGATTGGATTTGCAGATTCTTCGCCGCTGATACTTTTTAGTCCAGGATCAATGACAGGAAACAAGGCAATAGCGGGAATGCCAAGAGATACTGCTGCCTCGGCTTCTGTCAAAATACCATCAATGCTGTGCCGTCGAATGCCTGGCATTGAAGGAACCATCTCCGAGCGTTTCTTGCCGTCTAGCACGAACATCGGATAAATTAGGTCAGATGGACTAAGCGTGGACTCAGCTACCAGGCGCCGCAATGCTGCACTACGGCGGACTCGCCGTAGCCTGGTGGAAGGAAATTGGCCCTGGGTTGATCTATTCATACTATTATCATAATCGTCGCTAATAATTGGATTTTGCTATATTTTGGTAGGGTTGCCACGCTTAATTGTATATTTTGTGGTTATTGAGTAATAACCTACCGTTTAAATATATCCTCTTGTATAAGTAATGGTGCTGCAGACTTGTAGTATAAGCGTTGATTTAATTAGCTTGTGGTGAGTATGGTGCCGTTATATATATCAGTATGCGCCCTAACTCTACCTCAACCCGATGATTGCTGAAGAGTTTAGATAGGAAGTATTCTCATTATTTGTGCGCGGTGAGAGGTTTGATCAGTGGAAAATAAGCTAAACATAAATACGTATTGCTATCGCGAATGCGAATCGTTATCATTTGAAATCATATGGTAAACAGTGGTTGTATAGAGACTTGTAAGTAATGACTCTCGCATCTTTACAGTATGGCCAGAAAGGCATCATACGATCGATTGATACAAGAGATCCTGTGGTACAGCGACTCATGGTTTTGGGTCTTGTCGAAGGGGCAGAATTGGAGTATTTGAGCTCCGCTATTGGCGGTGATCCATTAGAGTTCCGATTGTTCGACAATGCAATTTCGCTTCGCAAAGAGCAAGCCCAGCACTTCACAATCTCTCTTCTTTCCGACGGTGGCTAAGTCTAGCGTAACCTCTGTTTCAGTTGACGAGATAACTGTAAGTCGGCGTTCTCTCGGCCGCATTGTGATTGTAGGTAACCCCAATTCTGGGAAAAGTACACTTTTCAATCGCCTTACCGGGCTGCATCAGCAAACCTCAAACTACCCAGGGGCAACAGTTGAGAAGCATGTCGGTACAGCGACTGTCGACAAAATAATCCTCGAGCTGATCGATCTCCCTGGCATTTTTTCTTTAGGAGCACACTCGTTGGAAGAGCGTATAGCTGTTGATGTCATTCTCGGAAGAATGTCGGGTACGAATACACCTTCTGGGATTCTGGCAGTTGTTGATATGACAAATCTTTATCAGGGGTTGTATCTGCTACAGCAGCTGATGGGACTCGAACTTCCAATGGTTGTTGCGCTGACGATGTCGGATGCGGCGGATGCAAAAGGACTGCGAGTAGATATCAATGCACTGCAGGCAAAACTCGGGGGCGTTATTGTATGCCCTGTTGTAGGGACAACCGGACAAGGGGTCAATGCACTTAGGCAAGCGTTGGCTGAACTTCCCGGATCACCGCCGTCGGATCTGCCTGCATTCTGGCCTGAGCTAAATAAAGCAGTGCAACAGGTTTCTGTGCAATTGAAAGGATTCACACACCGCGTTGAAATCGAACGGGCGCTGATCGATGGTTTTAGTGAATCTGAGCAGGATATGCTGGATCGTTTTCGTGAAAGTGACAACATCCGTCTCGATGAAGCGCGGCGGCAATTATTCGGTGATGAGCCACCATTGGCAACAGAAGCTCGCTATAGGTATAAGTGGATTCGCGAAGTGTTGGACGAAGTACAGCAAAAAACACCGCCGATTTATACATGGATTGCGCGAGTCCATGCCTGGGTTAACCGACCCGTACCGGGCACGATCGGACTTTTCGTCGTCATGGCGATCGTTTTTCAAGCTGTTTTTGCTTGGGCAACGCCGATGATGGATGCGATTGACACTGGTAGTAAGGCTTTTGGAAATTTCCTGGCCTTACAGGTGCCTGAAGGTGCCTTAGCTAGCCTTCTATCGGATGGTGTTGTTGCCGGTGTTGGCAGTGTCATTGTTTTTTTACCGCAGATAGTGATTCTATTTTTGTTCATCATTTTGCTCGAAGATTCAGGGTATCTTGCACGGGCAGCGTATTTAATGGATAGGGCGATGCGTTCCGTTGGTTTATCTGGCCAATCGATTATCCCCATGATTTCGAGCTTCGCCTGCGCTGTACCCGGAATTATGGCAACCCGAGTAATTCCAAACCGGCGCGACAGAATTGCAACTATGCTCGCTGCTCCTTTCATGACCTGTTCGGCGAGACTTCCAATTTATGCACTGCTGATAGCAGCATTTGTACCTGCCCAATCAATTGGTTGGTTGAATTTACAGGGTTTAGTATTGTTTGGACTTTATCTTCTTGGTATTTTTGCTGGAATGCTGACAGCTCTGTTGCTTAAAGTAACAGCACTCCGAGGGCCTAATCCACCCTTCGCATTGATGCTCCCTGAATTCCGCAAACCAAATTTGCGCACGGTTCTAATGCAACTTGTGAACCGAATAAAAGTATTTCTTCGCCGGGCCGGTACAGTCATTTTTTCTGTTGCAGTTATTGTTTGGGCACTAGCTTACTATCCGAGATCAGGCACGGTGGAGCTGGAGCTGGCGGAACAGCAGACTATTGCAGAAGCATCATTAGTAGGCAGTTCGTTAAGCGCAGCTCTCAGACAACTGGAACATCAGGCATCAGCAGATCAACTTGCACAAAGTTGGCTCGGCAGAGCGGGACAGATGATTGAGCCTGTGTTCAAACCGCTCGGTTGGGATTGGCGTATATCCGCTGCGGTTATCGCCGGATTTCCGGCGCGCGAGGTAGTTGTGGCAGTACTAGGTACCGTTTATGCAGTCGGAAATGAAGCCGACGAGGCAACACTAGCGCAAAGGCTAAAGTCGGCGACGTGGCCAGACGGGTCAGCAATTTTTACATTGCCGATGATATTTGGACTTCTTATTTTTTATGCATTTTGCCTGCAATGTGCAGCTACGCTGGCTGTTATACATCGTGAAACAAATAGCTGGCGGTGGCCGGTATTCGCATGGTTGTATATGAGTACAATCGGATATCTTGGGGCGTTTGCTGTATTTCAACTAGGGAGTGTTTAATAAACAGACCACTGCGAGGGATTTGCGACGTTTGTTTGGGGATTGATGACAAGATTATTATGATGTGCGCGTGAGGGTTAAGTACGCTGGATATCTAATCGTATATTGAGAAAATTTACGATCTGGCGAATCCTTCCATCCACGACATAGAGGTATTTTAATCTACTCTTGTTGCAACCAATTCTGGGGCCTCAGGTAATCTATATAGAGATTTTCTTCCGGTGAGCCCGACTTCGGTTGCCAATCATATTCCCAGCGAACCTTCGGCGGTAATGACAACAGTATGGATTCTGTTCTTCCGCCCGACTGTAGCCCAAATAGTGTGCCACGATCGTAAATCAAGTTGAATTCGACATAACGACCCCGACGATACAGTTGGAATTCACGTTGTCTTTTACCGTATGGATGATCCTTACGGGCATGAACGATTGGCAGATATGCTGGTAAAAACTGCTCACCGATTGTTCGTGTGAATTCGAAGCACCGCTCAAATCCCCATTCATTAAGATCGTCAAAGAACAAGCCGCCAACACCGCGTGTTTCATTCCTATGCTTTAGGAAGAAGTACTCATCACACCACTTCTTATATTTGTCATAAATATCATCACCGAATTTATTGCAGGCTTGCCGTGCTGTTCGATGCCAATGTAGTACATCGTCATGAAAGGGGTAGTACGGAGTCAGGTCGAAGCCACCACCGAACCACCAAATCGGTCCATCTTTCTTAGCTTCGGCACAAAAAAAGCGAAAATTGGCGTGTGTGGTAGGTACGTATGGATTTCTTGGATGTAGTATGAGTGATAAACCTATTCCTTGAAAATTTTGACCAGTCAATTTGGGTCGTGTCAAGGTTGCCGATGGTGGTAATTTATTACCATAAACATGAGAAAAACTTACGCTCGCCTGTTCAAATACAGCTCCATTCACGAGGATTCGACTTTTACCTCCACCTCCGGCCGCACGCTCCCAGATATCCTGGTGAAATTGCTCCTTGCCATCGATATCTTCAAGTGCATGAACAATTTTTTGCTGCAGCGCTTTCAGGTATTCAGAAACCTGCTGAATTGAGACGTCAAAATCATTCATGTTTTTCCTATTCTTAATATTTTACCGCTCTTTAAATCGCGAATCTCCGATGGACCGGCAGCCGGGCCACATTGGCCCGGAACAATACAGTCTACTAAACTACTGAAGCGGCGGCGAAGAACATGTACGCTCCGGATTGGCGGATTGCCTGTAACATTCGCGCTTGTTGAAACCAGTGCTGAATCAGACGCCTCGCAAAGGGTTGCGGCGACTGGGTGCTCTGTGATTCGAACAGCGAGGCTACGATGCACACCCTTGATCCAGTAAGGGACATATGTCTTAGCCGGAACTATCCATGTGATGGGTCTTTCGAGATTTGATTCCAGTCTTATCGTCTGGGGCAAATCGATCCAGTCTTCAAGTTGTTCGATATTTGATGCAATTAGAACGAGTCCGAGGGCTGGATCACGTTTTTTGATGGACAATATTCGCATTACAGCATCGGTGTCATTGGGGATACAACCGAGGCCGAAGACTCCTTCGGTAGGATATGCAACGATACCACCCGATCTCAATATCCTGGCGGCACGATGTATTGGGAAGAATAGAGCCATGGGATCTAACTTGTTCAGGTTTGTCTCTTGACGGGTATTTCCAAACAGCTGTCTCAAGGACTTATAACAATGTAGTAGCGACTAAAGTAGCTACTACGCTTAATTGTCACCGGATATCTTATCGTCCGTAGTTTTTATGTTTTCTTATTTCTTAGATTTCTTTTTAGCAGGGCCTTTAGCTTTTTTCTTTTTGCCTCGTCGACCTTTGATTGGCGCTGCGGCAAGTAATTCCTTGCATTCTTCCAATGTCAGTGATTTTGGTTCGCGATTCTTAGGAATACGTGCATTCTTGGCATGATCAGTAATATAAGGCCCATAACGACCATTCAATACCTGAATGCCCTCGTCTTCGAAATTCTGAATGATGCGATTAGCATCCTCGATTTTTTTAGCCTCAATTAATTCGAGAGCACGTGGCAGTTGAATCGTGTAAGGATCATCATCACCGCGAACTGAAACGTAGTTGTTGCCATAACGAACGTACGGACCGAATCGGCCAATACTCGCCGATACTGGCAGACCGTCTGAGGTCTCGCCAAGTTCGCGTGGCAGTTTAAATAACTCAAAGGCTTCTTCCAGAGTAATCTCGTTCATCTTTTGACCAGGGCGAAGACCTGCAAATTTTGGTTTTTCCTCATCATCTTTTGTGCCTATTTGAACGAACGGGCCATAGCGTCCCATACGAACCGTTACTGGCTTGCCGCTTTTTGCGTCGATACCGAGTTCTCGTGCTTGTGCCACCTGTTCACGGGTTACGCTCTGTTCTTTGTCTTCAATGAGATCAGAAAATGGTTTCCAGAATCTTTCGAGCAAAGGGATCATAGTTTTCTTACCAAGAGAAATGTCGTCGAGGTCATCTTCAAGTTTTGCTGTAAAGTCGTAATCGACATATTGCGTGAAATGTTCGGTCAAGAAACCGTTAACGATTCGACCGATGTCGGTAGGCATTAACCTCTTATTATCCATTTCGACGTACTCGCGGTTCTTAAGTGTTGCGATGATATTCGCGTACGTTGATGGTCTGCCAATACCGTATTCTTCAAGCATTTTGACCACACTTGCTTCAGTGAAGCGTGGTGGTGGTTCAGTGAAATGTTGTTCGGGTCGCAATTTATCGAGACTAATAACATTACCTTCTGCAACTTCCGGCAACAATCGATCACTCTCGTCATTATTAGCGTCATCCTGGCCTTCTTGATAAACGGCCATGAATCCGGGTTCGATGAGAACAGAGCCGTTCGCACGGAAACGATGTTTATCATCGCTATCGGAGCCAGCCGCCATTTCGAGTGTGACTGTATCAAACACGGCAGGAATCATCTGACATGCTATCGTACGTTGCCAGATCAAGGTATATAGTTTCAGTTGGTCTTCATCCAGTTTACCTTTAAGCGAATCGGGAGTGCGCGCAGCCGATGTTGGTCGGATTGCTTCGTGTGCTTCCTGAGCATTTTTCGCTTTCGTTTTAAATTTACGAGGAGAATTGGGAATTTTCTCGGAACCGTAACGCTCGGTTATGACATTTCGAATTTCTTCCACGGCGACATCTGCAAGTGCCACGGAATCTGTACGCATATAACTGATTATGCCTACATTACCTTCCTCAGCAAGTTCGATGCCCTCATACAAGCGCTGTGCAACACGCATGGTCCATTGTGTATTGAATCCAAGCTTGCGGGAGGCTTCCTGCTGCAGTGTAGAAGTAGTAAACGGTGCTGCAGGATTTCGTCTGCGTTGCTTCTTGGTTATACTGACGACCGTCAGTTTGCCATCTGCAACATCGATAATCCTCTTTTCGACCTCTCTGGCTGAATCCCGAGTTTCGAAGCTAAATTGTTCGACTTTTTTGCCACAATATTGAACGAGTCGCGATACAAATGGGTGTGCTTCTTTACTTACATCCGCCTCTATCGTCCAATACTCGCGAGATTTGAAAGCCTCGATTGCAAGTTCTCTTTCGACAATCATCCTGAGAGCTGGGCTTTGCACACGCCCAGCAGATAATCCGCGCTGGACTTTTTTCCACAGCAATGGCGAAAGATTGAAACCAACGAGATAGTCGAGTATCCGACGAGCCTGCTGCGCATTGACGAGTTCATCCGATATATCACGAGGATTTTCAATTGCTGCTTTAATTGCGTTCTTTGTTATTTCGTGAAAAACCACACGGTGGACAGTTATATCATTCAATGCGTTCTTTTCTTTAAGTAGTTGTATCAAATGCCAGGATATTGATTCTCCCTCTCTGTCTGGATCAGTTGCGAGATACAGTGTGTCCGCTGTCTTGAGAGCTCGTACGATAGCATTGACATGTTTTTTGTTTCGTTCGATAACCTGATATTGCGTTGCAAAGCCATCAGTAGGATCTACTGCACCTTTTTTGGGCACAAGATCTCGGACATGACCGTATGAGGCCATAACATCAAAATCTCCACCCAAATACTTAATAATTGTCTTTGTTTTGGCAGGCGATTCAACTATGACAAGATTTTTTGACATTTTTTAAATTTTTTACTAAAAACCGCGGACGGTGCTGCGGTTGCTGTACATGCTTGATTGATTAGTGTTAAGAAATATCATTAATGCAATACCCCTGAGCTATCTTCGAAAACCAGATCTTCCATTCTGGCATATGCAAGTTCTTGGCCAGGTTGACTGAACAAAACCATTAATACAACCCATTTTATTTGTGCAACATTGATGTCCGGTGTTTCAAGCGCCAGTAAGCGATCAATCAGAATTTCGCGCTGAGTTGGCGGAAGAATCCCGATTTGTTCAAGATACGTTATAAAGCCGCGGCAACCTGCATCGAGACGCATCTGCTCAACGTCACTATATATTCGAGTGCCATTTACTGTTTGTAGACTGTACTTTAAATTACCTTGATTTTCTGTGAGCTCATCGAGCCAATCTAGTGCACGATTGATTTCAATGTCGCTAAAACCAGCCCTGGAAAGTTCGTTATGAAGTTCGTTTTGATCTGGATCTGATTCTGCTTCTGTATCGATATAGGTTTCAAAAAGGTAGATTAGTACATCGAGTACATTCTCTTTCATGCTTAGAGCGACTCCCTGTTTTTTGAATTAATTTATCACTAAATTGTTTTTAGATTATTTGCAGCAAGCTGCAAGATCAGAAGCATGGAGGAAACCTGTTGTATCGTCAATCTGGAATTTTCCACAAGCTAATTGGCCCTGGTAGGATAATAAGACAGCGTATTTAAAAGAAACTTTATAGCAGAGCCCATGCTCTTTAGTTTCGAATGCACTTTGATTTAGGTGTATTTTGTAGTAATTAACACGAGTTATAATTAAATCATTATGACAATACTGACTGTTCTAGAGTTTCCGGATCCGAGACTGCGGAAAATAGCTACTCCTGTCCTCACTACAGATGATAATCTGAATCAGTTGATTGATGATATGTTTCAGACGATGTATGCAGCACTGGGCATTGGATTGGCAGCAACCCAGGTAAATGTACACAAGCGCTTGCTGGTTGCGGATGTCTCAATAGAAAAAAATGATCCGCAAGTGTTAATCAACCCGGAAATACTGGAGAAAGATGGCGTTGCGGTAACAGAAGAAGGTTGCCTATCTGTACCTGGTTACTATGAAGAGGTAGAACGCGCCGAGCAAATTCGAATACGCTATCTCGATCGCGATGGAAATATGATCGAAAATGATGCGGAAGGGCTGTGGGCTATTTGTATTCAGCATGAAATAGATCATCTGGATGGCAAATTGTTTGTTGATTATTTGTCTGAGGCTAAGCGGCAGCGCATTCGCAAAAAGCTGAAGAAAGATCGACGACAACAGCCGGCGCAAGCTGCGGTAATTTAATTCAACATATTCTTTAAAATTTTTACAGTTTCAAATCAGTTTATGAGCGGCAGAAGAATCTTATTCGCTGGTACGCCGAGTTTCGCGCTTGCTTCATTACGTGCGCTTTACGATTCGGGCATCATACCGCTTGCGGTCTTTACACAACCTGACCGGCCAGCAGGACGGGGAAGAAAAGTCAAAGCAAGCCCTGTCAAAGAATTCGCGCTACGCGAAAACATTGTAGTGCACCAACCCGAATCACTTAAAGATACTGATGTTATCAATGAAATTTCCGATTTACAGGCAGATTTGATAATCGTTGCGGCATACGGGTCTATATTGCCGCAAGTAATTCTTGATCTGCCAAAGCATGGCTGCCTTAATGTCCATGCATCTTTGTTACCCCGCTGGCGTGGTGCTGCACCGATACAGGCGGCGATTCTTGCCGGAGAGAAGGAAACAGGCATCAGTTTGATGCAGATGATCGCAGGACTCGACAGGGGTCCGATATTTGCTCAGCAAACTGTTCGAATTGGCGAGATGGAGACTGCCGGAGAGTTACATGACCGACTAGCTTTGCTGGGAGGGGAATTACTTTGTAAGCACCTGTCGGATATCCTCGATGGTAAAATCCAACCAGAACTACAAGATGAGAGTTCCGCGAGCTACGCCGGCAAAATCAGGAAAAATGATACCGTGATGAAATGGCATAAGACTGCCATAGAGTTGCAGCAGGAGGTACGGGCATATAATCCGGTACCAGGCGCATGCTTCGATTTTGATGGTGAATGGGTGAAATGTTGGTCAGCACAGAATGACATCGGACAAAGCGCAGCGGTTGGTACCGTATTATCCGCGGGACGCGGCGGCATCGATATTGCCTGCGGAAATGGCACGTTGCGAATGCTTGAATTGCAGCGGCCAGGACGGAGAAGAATTAGTGCGGGTGAGTTTGCGGATCAGATGCCCATAAAAGGTAAGCGATTGAATTAATACTCTATTGATAAAAATAAGACAGGCGTTACTAACTTGGGCGACGAAAATCGTTAAGAAAGAAGATGCGTTGCTAAATAACAACATCCGCGATTTAATATGGCGTAAGACATGTAAATATCAGATTGTGGCTGATAATCAGGGTGTGGACGACTTTTATTACGCATGTCTGGAGAAAGTTGGTTGACAACAATATGACCATAAGATTAGCAAGTAGCCTCGCTGCAATTATCAAAAGCAGCTTAATAACCATACTATTTCTGATGCCGGCTACGGCACAGGAAGGACCTGATCACATAGGTTATTTTGACGTCCAATCGGTATCGTCGTCCCTGGTTGACGGCGTGCACGAACTTGACTCTCGCATTCAGATTGTTCTCAGTGATGAAGCACTCGAAGCACTCAACAGTGGTGTTGTACTGCGTATTGAATTCAATATCGAGATAATCCGAGTGCGCCGTTTCATCCTTGATTCATTAGATGCCGAACTGTTTATTAGTCATGAGCTTGAATACCGACCACTGAGTCAGCGGTACATCGTGAATAACATAAACAGTAGTGATCAGGATTCGTTCGCAACGCTTTATTCAGCACTAAATCATCTTGGTCGGATTCAAAGACTACCGATTATCGATGACTCAATTTTTGAGTCTGACAAGACTTACCGGGCACGGCTACGTGCCAGGTTAAGTACAAAACAATACCCCGCCCTTTTACAGGCTTTGTTTTTTTGGCGTGATCAATGGCAATTGGAAAGTGATTGGGTTGAATGGATACTCGAGCGATAAAAAAACTAGCCTATATGACGCTTGGTGCGGCAGGCATCGGGCTTGCCATAACTGCGCTTTTTCTTCTTAGCCGTACCGCTCAGAACTCTGAGGATTTTGACCGGCTTCATATTGTAATTTTGTTAATTAACACAGCCGGGATAGTTGTACTGTTCGCATTACTAGTTGCCAATCTTGCCCGGCTGTTGCGTGAATATCGCACTCATGTACTTGGGTCAAAACTTAAGGCTCGCATGGTAGGTATGTCGGCAACACTTGCTGTTGTGCCACTTCTGGTGGTCTTCTATTTTTCGATGCAGTTTATTAATCGCGGTATTGATACATGGTTTAACGTTGAAGTTGAAAAAGGACTTGATGATGCACTTGCACTTAGCCGTACTGTGCTCGAATTGGAAATGCAAGACCACCTAAAGACAACTACAAAAATTGCGGAAAACCTTAGAGAAACCAATGCAACTCAGCTTGTATTCGAGCTGAGTACGCTACGGCAAGAAAGTGGTGCGAGTGAGATTAGTGTGTTTGGGAACAACAAACAGATCATGGCCACCAGCTCTGATTTTGCGGCGGATTATATGCCACAGGTGCCGACAGATGAGGTGCTTTTACAGATTCGTCAAAACAAGCCGTTCATTAGTCTTGATCCATTGGAGCATGGCAACTACCAGATTCGGACAGCTGTTGTATTCGGAAATCGCAGTCGGCCAGAGGCCTTGAGAATCATTCAGGCGAAATTTCCGGTAACGGAAAAAATCAGCCGTATGGCCAACAGTGTCGATTCATCTTACAGTGAATATAAGCGACTCCTTTATCTTCGCGAACCCCTTAAGAGAACTTTTATACTTACGCTGACTATCGTTTTACTGCTTTCGTTATTAGCGTCGGTTTACGGAGCATTTGTGCTATCCAGAAGGCTTGTAGCACCAATTCAGGATCTGGTCGAAGGAACGATAGCAGTTGCGAAAGGCGATTTTGATACACGCCTTCCGTCGCCGACTCGAGACGAGATCGGGTTTCTTGTAAGTTCATTTAATGACATGACCGAGAATTTATCTAAGGCGCAACGGCAGGCTAGCTTGAGCCAGGCACAAGTCGAAGCCGAACGCACAAATCTCGAAGTTATCCTTGCAAGACTGTCAACTGGTGTTATTGCCTTTGAATCGGATCTTAGGATTCGTCTGGCCAACCAGGCTTCGGGGTCTATTCTTAATGTTGAGCTCGAAAACAGAGCTGGCGAATACTTGTCAAATATCGCCTCCGATCATCCGCTTCTTGAGCAATTTATTGATGCGGCACAGACTCATCTCAATGCCGGGGAAACCGAGTGGAGAGAGCAGATAGTATTACGCGGTGAAGTCGGACGGCGTGTATTAACCTGCGCTTGTACAACATTGCCAGGTGACGAAGATCACATCCCAGGATTTGTGGTTGTTTTTGATGACATTACTGCGTTGCTTCAAGCTCAACGAGACTCTGCCTGGGGTGAAGTTGCTAGGCGGCTCGCACACGAAATCAAGAATCCGTTGACACCGATACAACTCTCGGCCGAACGACTCCGACGCAAGTACATAAAAACAATGTCAGATCAAGAGGTACAAGTGCTCGATCGAGCAACGCACACGATTGTAGAACAGGTAGAAGCTATGAAGGACATGGTGAACGCATTCAGCGAATATGCACGCGCTCCTAACATAGATATTAGTACATTCAATCTCTACAAACTAGCACATGAAGTTGTCGATCTGTATCGCACACAAGAAAGTGATATTGAGATCGTTTTGAACACGGATTTGATGTTGCCAAATATTGAGGCAGACATAGGCCGTGTTCGCCAAATGTTGCATAACCTGATACGAAATTCCATAGAAGCACTGGAAAACAGCGACTATAAGGGGCGTATCGAAATTCGCATTAGTAAATCAAAAATCCAGGAAACCGAAGTCATTGAAATTGTGGTTCAAGATAACGGTCCCGGTTTCAAAACTGTATCCATGAGCCAGGTCTTCGATCCATATGTAACAACGAAACCCAAAGGAACTGGTTTGGGATTAGCAATAGTCAAGAAACTGGTCGAAGAACATGCTGGATCGATTGAAGCAGAGAATCTGGATGACAATGGAGCGATGATCCGCATCAAGTTACCGGTGAACGAAATAGCACGAGAAGCAATGATGGTAATGTTATCAGGCCGAAGAGAAAAACTGGGAGGCCAAGCATGAGCACTTTCCATGTATTAGTAGTAGATGACGAACCCGACATTCGGACGCTGATAAAAGAAATCCTGTCCGATGAAGGTTATAAAGTAACCAATGCAGGTAATGCTCAAGAAGCGCGCATGGCACGGCAGAAGAACAAATTTGATCTGATATTGTTAGACATCTGGATGCCAGATATCGATGGCATTAGCCTGCTTCGAGAGTGGTCTGAACAAGGTAATCTCAATTGTCCAGTAGTCATCATGTCGGGCCATGGTACGGTTGATACGGCAGTTAAGGCAACACGCCTTGGCGCATTTGACTTTGTGGAAAAACCGCTGTCGATAATGAAGCTTCTACACACAGTCGAACGCGCTATAAAATCACCCAAACAGTCATTGAGCATGAAGTCTCTGCCATCAATGAATATGTCAACCACCCCGGTGGGGAGAAGCAATATCATGCGTGTCCTGCGCGATAAGGCACAGCAGTACGCTGAACATGATTTACCAGTACTTTTGATTGGTGAACCAGGAACCGGCCGAAGTGTATTAGCCCATTATATTTATACTCTTAGTAGCCGTGCTAAAGCACCAGTGGTTAATTTATTAGCGGCATCCCTAACCGAAAAGAATGCGGAGGTACAACTCTTTGGAAAGGAAGCAAATGGCGAAATTCACAACGGTTATTTTGAGCAGGCACAGAGTGGCACGCTTATTATTAACGAATTTACCGATCTCAACGAACTAGCACAGAAACTCATTCTGAATGCTCTAATAAAGAATGAGTTTGTCCGCAAAGGCGGGCACGAACCAATCAAGCTACAAGCCCGTATTATTGCAACCATCAACTCCGATTACGAAAGCAGGATCAAAAACGGAACTTTAAAGAGAGAACTCTTGTTAAAGCTCAACACATTAAGCCTGAGGGTAGCGCCGCTCAGGGACCATGCGGAAGATGTACCAGAACTCTTGAGTTATTATGTTGACAAATTCGTCGATAGTAAGCATTTATCTTTTAAACGATTTGGTGTCGCGGCACAAAATAGGCTAAGAAATTATCCATGGCCGGGCAACATCGATGAACTTAGTAATGTTGTTTACAATCTTTTGCTGACTGCTTCTGCTGAAGAAATCAGCTTAGATGAAGTCGAAGAAAATATTGATTCAATCACCAGCCATAATGAGTCATTCATCAAGCAAGATATTTTATCGATGACCTTACGGGAAGCACGTGATCAATTCGAACGGCATTACCTACAACAGCAACTCGTATTGTGTAAAGGTAAAGTTAGCAAGCTCTCAGAGCGCGTCGGCATGGAAAGAACCAATCTCTATCGCAAATTGCGTTCCCTAGACATCAATTTCAAAGTATTAGGTATCAAAGATCATTAACATAAGACTGTTTGATGTTAAAAACGGCTTTAGTAAATTCCTATGGAAAAAAGAGCAACCTACTCTCATACGGATGTTGTAATATTTGTATTATGGTTATACCTGTTTCTTGAACTTCCGCTGCTAGGTTAGTTTACTGAGATTGTTGCACACGTGGAGATAAAAAATAGCAGGGAAGACGAGCAAGTAGGTTAATCACTAATTCTGATTCTAAGTATATCGATCTGTGCCTGGGCGAGTCGGTTTTGTAAAATGTTCAGTTCGTTGAGATCGGCTATCGGACCGATACGGACACGATACCAGTTTGTGTCGTCAATTTTAACGCGGTTAATCTTCGATTCGATTCCCTGCATTGCAAGCTTTGCTTTAAGTTGATCAGCGTCCTTATATTCGTTAAATGAACCAGCCTGCAGAATATAAAAACCGGGTTGAACAACAATTTGAGGATCGGATTTAACCTGTACATCTAATTCCTGCTCCGGGATGATGATCTCGAACTTTGGGAGTATTTCGTAAAAACCGAAGCGTGGATCTGCTGGTTTTTCTAGCTGGTTTTTGGCTTGCTCGTGATCGTTGTTAATATTTGATTTCTGCTGTACAACCGAGTTAACGGGAAATTTTGTAGTGTGGTCGTTAATGTAAATCGCGAATGTAACTGAGAATCCGATTACGAGTCCCAACAGCATCCAAGCCCAGCCCGGATACTCGTCCTGGCGCGATCTCTTTTTCCATCTACGTCGTCTGCTAACCATTGCTTCACATCGAATCCGGTGCTGACACGCCAATAATGCTCAAACCGTTGGCTATGACCTGACGTATTGCGGCGATTAATACAAGTCTCGCATTACGAAGATTCTCGTCATCGGCAATGAATGTGTGTGCGTTGTAATAGGTATGGAATTCGTTGGCAAGGTCGCGGAGATAATGCGCAAGGTGTTGTGGTGATCGAGTATTTGCAGAGAGTTCAATGATCTCAGGATACTGGCTCAGTGTGCCCATCAGTGTTTTTTCATGAACCTCGATGAGCTTTTCAAGGTTGTTTAGTCCGCTTGCTTTATCCCATTTTAGAGATTTTTCTTCAAGCTGCCTAAAAATGCTAGCAACACGAGCATGAGCATATTGTATGTAATAGACGGGATTATCATTCGAATGGCTTTTTGCGAGCTGGAGGTCGAAATCTAGATGTTGTGTATTTGATTGCTTGACATAAAAGAAACGCGCAGCATCGTTGCCGACTTCCTCACGAAGTTGCCGCAAAGTTACGAAATCACCTGAGCGTGTCGACATCGATATTTTCTCACCAGCTCGGTAGAGGCTGACGAACTGAACGAGTTCTACTTCCAGGCTATCCCTTTGATAGCCCATAGCTTCCAGACCGGCACGAATCCTTGGAACATAACCGTGGTGATCCGATCCGAGAATGTCGAGTAAATGGTCGTAACCCCGCATACGCTTACTGTAGTGATAAGCAATATCGGATGCGAAATAAGTTGTCTTACCATTTTCACGAACGACGACACGGTCTTTTTCATCCCCGTAATCGGTGGCCCGGAACCAGGTTGCACCATCTTTTTCATAAAGCATATCACGGTCATTCAGCACTTGAAGCGTGTCACTGACTAGGCCTTTATCAGCTAGACTTTGCTCGGAAAACCAGCAATCAAACTCGATGCCAAAAGCTTTCAGATCATCTTTGATATCTGCACTGATTCTGGCATGTGCTTCACGCCGCACATATGAGAGCTGTTCGTCGCCAAGAAGCTCATTGGCTTTCTGCATAAGTGCGACAATAAATTCTTCTTTGTCGCCAACGGGTGCATCCGTGGGCAGATTGGAATAAAGGTCATTAATGTTTACTTCGGTTAACTGCGACTTGTCAATTGATGTGGCGATTTCACTAATGTAATCACCTTTATAGCCTGCCTCCGGGAAAGCCACGCGGTGGCCACTTTGTTCGAGCATTCTCAACCAGACACTAAGCCCGAGAATATCCATTTGCCGCCCAGCGTCGTTCAAGTAATACTCTCGATCGACTGGGTAACCGGCAGCTTCGATCAGGTTGCCTAGTGTTGCACCAAATGCCGCGTGACGACCATGGCCTATATGCAGTGGTCCTGTTGGGTTTGCGGATACGAACTCGATCAAATATCGGGGGTTCCCTTTTGCTAGCTGTCTGCCGTAGTTGTCGCGATTGTCAAGAATACAGGCTATTTCCTGATGAAATGCAGTACTGGCCAGATGAAAATTGATAAAACCCGGACCAGCGATCTCGACTTTGTCAACGAGTTCGCTTTTAGGTAAAAATTTGATAATTTGCGCGGCTAGTTCTCTGGGACTCTGGCCTGTTGACTTCGCAAGACGCATTGCGATATTGGTTGCGAAGTCACCGTGGCGAGAATCGCGTGTACGCTCAATGGTTTTACTGATAGGTGATACTTCAGCCACATCGGTGAGCTCCGGCATAAGCTCAAGGGCTCTTTCAACAAAATGTGTAATATTGTTTTTCAATGATGTGCCTGAGTATATGTGCTGAGAGGCTGAGACAATACATAATTCTAACGCAGAGCCCAAGAAGCTCAATTAGCAAAGTTCAATTGGGTCGACATCGATTGACCAACGTACGCGGCGTGCAGCTATATCGGATTCCAGTTGAGGGCGCAACGCCTGCAATAAAAAGTGCAGTGCCTGGCGATCTGTGCTTTGCAGAAGTAACTGTGCATGATAACGGCCGGCTCTCCGCTCCATTGGTGCGCTTACGGGACCAAGGATTCTGACTTCGCTTGAACTCATTGTCTGGGCTTTTGTTTGGGCGATTTTGAGAAACTGGCGCGTATCTTGACGTTTATGAGCTGCGGCTCGGATTAAAGCCAAGCGTGAAAAAGGAGGCCATGCCGCTGCTAATCTTTCTTGCAATGCTGAATGAGCAATTTGCGTATAGCCGCCGTTGAACAATTCGTTCCAGAACGGATGTTGCGGGAATGCTGTTTGAATGATGACTTCGCCTTGCCGTTGCTCGCGACCAGAGCGTCCTGCAACCTGAATTACATTTTGTGCCAGGCGTTCACTTGATCGAAAATCTGTCCCGAAGAGGCCCTGGTCGGCATTAAAAATACCCACAAGCGTCAGGTTCGGAAAATGATGTCCTTTCGATAGCATTTGCGTGCCAATGAGAATTTGTACATCGCCTTTTGCCGCCATTGCTAAAGCTTTATTCAATGTATTTTTCTTCCTAGTACTATCGCTATCGATGCGTGTAATCGTATGGTTCGGGAAGTGATGGGTCAGCGACTCTTCAAGCCTTTCCGTACCGTGGCCTAGAGGCTGAAAGAGTTCATCGCATTCTGGACATCGGGTTTTTACGGGTCTGCTTGCGCCACAATGATGACAGAGGAGTTTTAAGGTGTTGGCATGAACGGTCATTCTTGCGTCGCATCGTCTACATTCCGCAATATGGCCACAACCAGTACATATCAAAGTTGGCGCGAAACCTCGTCTGTTCAGAAAAATGAGAACTTGTCCACCGGTCTGCAGATTTTTTTTAATGGCGTCCAACAAGGGTTGGCTAATACCGTTATACGTAGGATGTTGATTGAGGTCGACGAGTCTCATCAATGGGGGGATTGCATTACCTGCGCGAGAAGGTAGCAATATGTGACTATATGTCCCATCACGACAGTGTTGTAGTGATTCGATAGAAGGCGTAGCCGAACCAAGAATTATTGGAATGCCTAGGTGCTTTGCTTTTGCGACTGCGAGATCCCTGGCAGAATAGCGTAAGCCTTCCTGCTGCTTGAACGAACTATCATGTTCTTCGTCTACGACAATCAAGCCCGGTTTCTTTAATGGTGCATAAACCGCCGAACGGGTGCCGAGCACTAGCAACGCGGATCCGTTTCTTGCATTGCGCCAGGCGGAAAGTCTGATATTGTTGGGTAACGAGGAATGCAATAATGCCGGTTCAATGCCGAGCCGCTCTTTCAGGCGCGAAACGAATTGTGGCGTTAGGCCAATTTCTGGAACGAGCACTAGTACCTGACGACCATCATCCAGAACATCTTTAATGAGGTGCAAATAAACTTCCGTCTTACCGCTACCGGTGACGCCATTCAATAATGAGACATGAAACCTGGACTGACTACGTATGGCTTCTAGAGCATTACTTTGATCTTTATTTAGAGGTGGACCATCAGTTTTCTCTCCAATTTTTGAATCGAAATTTATTTCCACTGGTGATTCGAACAACCGAATCCACGATTTATTGAGCATAGTTTTTCGCAGGCGACGCCACCCAGGCATAGTGTCATCGAGCTGATCAAATTCCATGCTATTGCTGGGCTGATTACTTAGGAGCTCAAGCAACTTTGCCTGACGCGGGGCTTTTTTTGCAACCGTAGATAATGACTGCGAGGCACCTGTGTTGGTTATAGCAATTCGTTGAACCAGAGGGTTGATAGGGTTGCCCTGGCGCAGAAGAGCTGGCAGCGCTGCTGCAACAACTTCGCCAATAGGATAGTGATAGTAGTTACTTGTAAATTGGATCAGCCATCGGTCCTGGGGACTTAGGATTGCTTGATCATCAATTATCGACAAGACACGACGCAGTTTAGAAAATGGAAGCTCACTCTGAGTATCAACAGCAAGCACCATTCCAATCTGTTTTTGTCGACCGAACGGCACAAGAACCCGACAGCCAGCCCTAGGCGGCAGGACATCGGAAGCTAACGGTGGCAGATAGTCAAACAGCTTTGATAATGGCACATTTATGGCTACCCGCAAAATTGGCTCTTTGTTCATTTGTTATTTAAGTACAAAGATCTTGGCTATTGCTCGCCTTGGCTGATAATTTAATATTGCGCTATAGAGATTTAACCGCCTGAATCAATTGGCTCGACATTTCTTGGCCGTCGCCATATAACATTCTTGTTTGATCCAGGAAAAACAATGCGTTCTCAATACCTGAGAATCCGGCACCCTGTCCACGTTTGATAACAATTACATTTTTCGCGTGATCAGCATTCAGTATGGGCATGCCGTAGATCGGGCTCGCGGGGTCCGTTCGAGCAACCGGGTTGACGACGTCGTTTGCACCGATAACGAGTGCTACGTCCGCCGTTGCAAACTCCGCATTAATTTCGTCTTCGTCATAAATGATGTCATATGGTACTCCTGCTTCAGCTAACAACACGTTCATATGGCCTGGCATTCTTCCCGCTACTGGATGAATGGCAAACTTAACGTCGACGCCACGCCCTATCAGCAATTGAGTCAGTTCCCACACTTTGTGCTGTGCCTGTGCAACTGCCATACCGTAACCTGGCACAATTAACACTTTGTTGGCGAAAGCCATCATTACGCCTACATCGGATGCTTCGATGGATTTCATGCTACCAGTCATTTCACTTGCTTCTCCGGGTTCATCGCCGAATCCGGAGAACAGGACATTTGCAAGAGAGCGATTCATTGCTTTGGCCATCAATTGCGTCAGAAGCGTGCCGGCTGCGCCAACGACTGTACCTGCAATTATCATCGCAGCGTTTTGTAAGACAAAACCTTCAAAGGCGACAGCAAGACCAGTCAAAGCGTTGTACAGAGAAATGACAACCGGCATATCAGCACCACCGATAGGTAGTGTCATAGTGACGCCAAGTATCAGGGCGAGCACGAAGAAAACAACGACAAGGGTTATATCACCATGCTGGGAAACGATAACGCCAGCAAGGATGATTGTTACTATTAGTAGAAAAAGGTTAAAAATTTGTTGGCCACCAAAGCGAAAAATACTCTTCATCAATCCCTGTAGCTTTGAGAATGCAATTAGGCTGCCACTGAATGACACGGCACCAATCATGCCGCCTAGGACGGCAAGGATGCCAAATACCAAACCATGATCCTCGCCACCTAACAGTTCAACTGCGGCAATAGCTGCTGCCGCACCACCTCCCATGCCATTGTAAAGTGCAATCATCTGCGGCATGTCAGTCATTGCGACCTTTTTGCCACTGATCCAAGCGAGCACACCACCGATAAAGATAGCTACCATCATCAAGGGGTAATTACTCATGCCCGGAAACAGGAATGTCACTAGAGTTGCGACGATCATGCCGGCACCCGCCCAGATGATGCCACCACGCGCTGTCACCGGAGAACTCATCCGCTTGAGGCCGAAAATAAAAAGGATTGCCGCGATAAAATAGCTGGCTTCAATCACCGAACGCATTGAGATAAATTCGCTCATGGACTTTTCTTATTGCTACTTTTGAACATCTCGAGCATTCGCTCGGTAACGACGTAGCCGCCGACTGCATTCCCGGCGCCAAGAAATACGCCAATGAAGCCGATGATGAGCTCCAGTGTTGTATCAGCCCTGCCAAGGGCAACCATTGCGCCAACTAGCACAATTCCGTGCACGAAATTCGATCCCGACATTAGTGGTGTATGAAGAATGGACGGCACACGTCCAATAATTTCATGGCCGACAAATGCCGCTAGCATGAAAATGTAAAGTGCAATGAAACCGTCAATCATCAAGAAGATCCTCCTTCGATGGATTCTTGTGTTGCTTTGTGTGTTATCTCGCCGTCACGCGTTAACAAGGATTGCACGAAAACCTCATCGTCCCAATCAATCTTTAAGTCACCATCTTTGATCGCCGGCCTGATAAAATTGAATAGATTTCTGGCGTACATCTCACTGGCATGTCTGCCCATCGTAGCAGGGAGATTGACTGGTCCGACAATTGTTACATTGTTATCGATGATTGTTTCGTTAGGTTTGGTCAATTCGCAGTTGCCACCCGTTTCCGCTGCAAGATCGATAATGATGGAACCAGGTTTCATCGTAGCAACTACTTGCGCGGAAATAATTCGCGGGGCTGGGCGACCCGGAATCGCTGCCGTACTTATTACAACATCGGAATGGACGATTGCTTTTTCGAGTGCTACCTGCTGTTGTTCTTTTTCCTCTTGTGTTAATTCCCGTGCGTAACCGCCCTCACTTTCGGCACTAACTCCTGTTTCAACAAATTTTGCACCGAGTGATTCGACCTGTTCTTTAGTCGCGCTGCGCACGTCATAGCCTATAACGATTGCTCCAAGACGTTTGGCGGTTGCAATTGCCTGTAAGCCGGCTACTCCTGCTCCGATGACAAGTACTTGTGCGGGTCGAATTGTGCCGGCAGCAGATGTGAGCATTGGGAAAAACTTATCTAGTGTATTAGCAGCAATTAAAGCGGCTCGATAACCAGCAACTGTAGCTTGCGATGAAAGTACGTCCATGCTTTGCGCACGAGAGATTCGCGGTACAAGCTCCATTGCGAAACTCGTAAGTTTCTTGTTTTTTAGTGCTTTGACGAGATTAGAATTTGAGTAACCATACATCAGTCCCACGACAGTGGCTCTAGTGCTAAGTTTTTGAACGGTATTCTCGCTGGTAGGCTGTACCGTAAACAACAGATCAGATTGCGCAAGCACACCTTTTTCATCGGTAAACTCGACGCCCTCGTATTCGGAGTCGAGTAGTTGCGAACCTTGTCCAGCACCATGCTCCATGATGATCTTAACTCCTAGATCTTGAAGCTTTCCCGTGATTTCTGGGGTTAGGGCAACCCGTGTTTCAGATTGCAGTGGTTCCTTTAGTACGCCAACAATTAGCGACATCGTATGCTTCCCAAGACTAAGAAAATTCGTTTTGATATCTCGTACTGTATCAATTTATACATGGGTGAATTCCGACTATTTACACATCTAAGTACTTTTTTTAGGATACAAGCCACACTTCTGCCACACGAAATGCAAATAATGACATAGCACGAAGTTTTCTTAAATATGAGACAGATTTGATTTTTGTTCTACGTTCTGCAAACTACAGTACTGTGGAGATTGTGGGGGACATATGTTGTACAGGATAACATTAGATATCTTGCAGCAGGTACTCCGAACTGATGTGGTTGGCATGCCGCTTGAGTGGATCGATTACCGTGCCACTCACACCAACTTACGCTCAGTATATTGACCTTAAGGGGGCGCAAAGTTCTAGCCGATCAGATGCAATACCTACTCGCGCATATTCCGCGCACCAGCCCGCTTCATGCACGGCTTAGCGATCATCTATTGGTCGATTTATTGTCAGGCAATGCAATATCTAATTGATGCCAGCGTTTACGTTTTTCGTGCGCATTATTCAATGCCTGACGACATGGTTGATGATGATGGCAACCCAATAAATGCATTTTATGGCTACTGCCGCTTTCTTGGCGATTTCATGGAACAGGTAAAACCTGAATATGTAGCCGTGCTCTTTGACGAAAGTTTGTCATCATCCTTTCGCAAGGCAATCTACTCTGAGTACAAAGCAAACCGCGAACCTGCGCCGCCGGAATTGAAGAGGCAGTTCGGACAATGCCGCCGGTTCACGAGAATTCTTGGTCTAATGGAATGCGCGAGTCCGAGCTACGAAGCCGATGATTTGATTGGAACACTTGTTATGGAGGGGCGCAAAAAGGGTCAACCATCCACTATAGTCAGCCGAGACAAGGATCTGGCTCAGCTCGTTTCTAGGAATGATGTGTTTTGGGATTTTGCGGGCAGAGGGCGCATTCAATATGATCAGATTCCGGAAATCTTTGGTGTATGGCCAGAGCAGATTGCCGATTTTCTCGCTTTAGCTGGGGACAGTTCTGATAATATTCCAGGAGTGCCGGGGGTAGGTAAGAAGACTGCGGCGGCCCTGTTACAGCATTTCGGTAGCCTCGAAAAGATATATGGAAACCTGGACAAAATTCACGAAGTGAACATTCGTGGTGCAAAAACGCTTGAGTACAAGCTGAGTGCTCACAAGGATGCGGCAATTCTTGCGCGAAAGCTAACTGGCCTAGTCTGCGATGCGTCGTTTGAACGTCCAGCATCGGGGTTGCGACCTGCCATGCCGGATCTGGGTGCAATCAACACGCTTTTCGACGAAACTGGCATCGGCCAGGCATTGAGAAGACAGGCTGAACGAGTCTCGGATCTGGCGTAATATGGGGTTAGCCCGTTAGGGCGAATTCCTATTACGATTCTATTAGCATCTGTTGGAGTTGGCCCTGACGGGCGAAACCAAATAATAAAAAATGCCGAGCTGGCAAAACATTTTTGCAGCACTTCGAGAAGACGGTATTTCTATAGCGGAGGATCCCAATCCTCATCCTGTAGGTGGTGGGGACATCAGTGCTGCCTGGCGTATAAACACTAAGAGCGCAGCGGTCTTTATCAAAACTGAACCTGTGGAATTACTCGACATGTTCGAAGCTGAGGCGGAGGGACTTCGTGAACTTCTCGGAGCAAAAGCCGTTCGTGTGCCAGAAGTTCTGAGTTACGGCGCCACCGAACATGACGCCTACTTTGCGATCGAATGGATCGAGTTCGAACAGCCAACCAGTGACACAGAGAAACTTTTGGGACAGCAATTGGCAGTTTTGCATCGCCACTGTAAAGAGCGATTCGGTTGGCACCGCGATAATACGATCGGCAAGACCCCACAGCACAATCAATGGGTCAACAGCTGGGTAGAATTTTTTAAATACAGACGTTTGGATTTTCAGTTGCAACTTGCGTCCGAAAATGGGTTTGATGGTGAGTTGCAATTAGCTGGTGCGTATTTAAGCGAGAATTTGGAATTACTTTTCCGTGACTACCAGCCCTCAATATCTCTCTTACATGGCGATCTTTGGGGGGGTAATTGGGCGGCGGCGAAAGGACAACCCGTGATATTTGACCCGGCCGTCTATTATGGCGACCGCGAGTCCGATATAGCTATGACGAAATTATTCGGTGGCTTTGGTCCTGAGTTTTATGCGGCGTATCAGGATAGCTGGCCGATGCAAACAGGCTATGAAGATAGGCTTAAATTGTATCAGCTCTACCATGTACTTAATCACCTGAATCTTTTTGGTAGTGCCTATCTCGATAGGGGGATACAGTTGATTCAAGAAATCAATTCAAGTATTTCCCGCTAGTTTTCACTATTAGTTAGTAGAAAATCTGATCGGGTGTATATGCTATTGCGGATTAAAAATCGATCCGAATAATAAAATAGTGATCTATGAGAAGTGCTGCAAAAAGGATCATCAGATAGTTAATGGAATATCGGAAGACCCGCATTGGCAGGTTGGTACCGGTATCTTTCCTAAGGCGGATAGCATATAACAAAAAAGTTGAGCCAAGTACTAAAGCAGTAACAAGATAAATAAGTCCGCTCATGCCCGATGAATATGGCAAAATAGTGATCAATACGAGCAGGATTGTGTAGAGTAAGATAAAGAGCTTTGTAAGATTACCGCCATGCGTTACTGGCAGCATTGGGATACCTACTTTAGCGTAGTCATCTTTTTTGGCAATTGCCAGAGCCCAGAAATGAGGTGGTGTCCAAACAAAAATAATAAGAAATAACAATAAAGCATCATTGTGAATTTCACCGGTCACTGCTGTCCAGCCCAAAACCGGCGGTGCAGCGCCTGCGGCACCGCCGACAACAATATTTTGTGGTGTAGCACGCTTCAGATAAACGGTATATATAACGGCATAGCCAATCAAGGATACACCCGTCAATATTGCGGTGAGTGGATTAACCATAAACCACAACATCAGCATCGAAATTACGCATAGGATTGCTGCGAATACGAGAGCCTGTAATTCCGACAGTCTGCCCTGTGGTAATGGTCGTTTATGCGTTCTGGACATTTGAGCATCGATTCGGACATCCAGTACATGGTTGATTACTGCAGCTGAAGATGCAGCTAAGCCGATGCCAAGGGTACCGAAGAGTAAAGCGTTGATTCCCGGCCAGTCTGGTACGGCCATAAACATACCGACAAGAGCTGTAAATATGATCAGCATTACAACCCGTGGTTTAGTTAATTCATAGTAATCTCGCCAGTCTGCGATAGTTTGTACGCTACTGATACTCAGTTGCCTGTCCTCGTGATTAAGTTGTTCGTGATATGTCAAAAAATTCTAGTTGCTCACTTGAGCGGATGCATATCCTAACCGGGGATTGCAACTCAGGAAAGCTGTTTGAGAGTTTCTAGTTTTTCCTGCGTCGAATCTGTGCTGCTTCAACTCGAAATTCCTTGGCTGGTTGTTGGGCTCTGCTACCCCAAGCATGACCATAGATAATCTCCAATTTAATCTCCAGTAAGCCATCTCTGAAGCGATTATCTAGCTGTCGTTTCATATTGCGAAAGCGATCTTTCCCCGTCAGAGTTTTTGTGCGGTTAGAAATGCTATTTCGACCGCCAACAAAAGTCAGATCGCGAAAAAAGGAAGATGTGTCCCTGTAACTTACTTTCAGGAAATCGGTATCAAGCACCGGGTCACAAAGGCCTGCTTGAACTAGGCCGTCTCCGATATCATGCATGTCTGAAAAATGGTTGACATGCGGGCTATTGTCGACACTTTTCCAGGCTTCCCTAAGCTCCGACAGGCTATCCCTACCAAGGGTAGAGAATATAAAAAGTCCACCCCTGCGAAGTACCCGCGTGACTTCATTAAACATGGCCTGTATATCATCGATCCAAGGCAACAGTAGATTTGCAAAAACTAGATCGACACAACCCGTTTGCACCGGTAAAGCTAATGCATTAGCGTGCACCATGGATGCGCGTGAAAACCACATTTGTTTTCTTTTGGCTTGTCTCAACATTTCATATGAGGCATCAAGGACGATAACACGGCTTCGTCTAAACCGCCGGCAAAGACACTGGCTTGCCGATCCGGTTGCACCACCGACGTCTAAAATCCATTTCGCATCTATTAACATGGGGTCCAGTCGGTCTATAAGCCCGTCTGCAATTTTTCGGTGAACAAAGTCCACTTCATCAAAATTTGCAGCGGCGCGATCGAAACGACGCTGCAGATCCCGAAATTTGAGTGTGGTTGCTTGCGAATTCATGTTGGCAATAAGCATACCTGTTCTTTCGTATGACTGAATTTAATCATTCTGATTACACAGGCATTGAGGGATTAAATGTGTAGTGCAAAACTATCCCAATGAATATTGTCATACCAATGTATTGGTTGTGGAGAAATGCATTGAAGCAGTTTTTGGGATGCCGGTCCCGAGCAATCCACTGATGATGAATCATCAGTATTCCGGTAATAACGATGGACATGTAATACCAAGTGCTTAACTCAGCTATATTACCGATAAAAAAAAGTGCCACGAGCATTAGAATCTGTAATCCACCGATGATACAAAGATCTGCATTGCCAAACAGAATAGCTGTTGATTTCACTCCAAGCTTTAAGTCATCTTCACGATCTGCCATTGCATAAAACGTATCGTATATAACCGTCCAGATCAGTGCTGTCACAAAAACTAGCCATGCCAGTAGTGGTATATGTTCTGTTTGTGCGGCAAACGCCATTGGTACTGTCCAGCCGAAGGCTGCACCAAGAATAAACTGTGGAATAGAAGTAAATCGCTTAATAAATGGATAAACGATGGTCAATAATGCTGCGATAATTGCAAGCACTTGTGTCTGCCGATTGAGCATTGTTACAAGACCAATAGCGATTAACGCAAGTACAACAAACAGCGTAAGTGCTTCCATAGGAAGCACTGCTCCTGAAGCAATAGGACGAGTACGCGTTCTTTCGACATACGGATCTATTTTTCTATCTGCGAAGTCATTTAGGACACAACCCGCCGATCGCATGATGATAACGCCAAGCATAAATACGATGAAGATATTGGCATTAGGATGCCCTTTCCCAGCAAGCCAAAGCGCCCAGAGTGTTGGCCATAAAAGAAGCCAGATCCCGATTGGCTTATCGAGTCGCATCAACTGAGAATAGCTCAATAGCTGATTAAGGAAACTAGATGTAATACTGTCGTTTGCTTGCTCTTTTGTCATTTATCTTTGAATCTTTGTGGAATGCCTGATAATGAAGATTATCAGACCTTACCGTACTGACCTGCATCACCGAGCCAGCGGCGGATAATCTTGTTACCTTTTTCTGACGGCGATCTTCGTATCGATTCTGCAGCTAGTTGTACTTTAGGTATGAGTTCGGCATCGCGTATCAGGTTGGCAATTCGATATTGTGGCAAACCGGTTTGCCGCGTGCCCAGAAGCTCTCCGGGACCGCGCAACTCGAGATCCCGCTGTGCAACTAGGAATCCATCATTGGTGTCTCGAAGAACAGCTAGACGGTTGCGAGCAAGTTTTCCAAGTGGCAGTCTATACAACATTATACAAAGGCTTGCAGTATCGCCACGCCCTACCCGACCACGAAGCTGATGCAATTGCGATAAACCCATTCGTTCGGCGTTTTCGATGATCATAATGCTTGCGTTTGGCACATCGACACCAACCTCGATTACCGTTGTTGCAACCAGGAGCTGTATCTTGCCGTTTTTAAATGCGCGCATTACTTTCTCTTTTTCTACTGGCTTCATACGGCCATGTATGAGTCCAATTTGTAGTTCCAGTAACACTTCAGTGAGCATTTTGTAACTGGTTTCAACCGCCTGGTATTCGAGAATGTTGGATTCTTCGATGAGCGGACAGACCCAGTAAGCTTGTTGGCCAGTTTTGCATGATGAACGAACGCGTTCGATGACTTCATTACGCCTTGTTTCCGGTATCGCAATAGTTTGTACGGATTGTCGACCAGGTGGGAGCTCATCTATGATGGAGATGTCGAGGTTTGCATAGGCGGTCATTGCAAGTGTTCTCGGTATAGGTGTTGCAGTCATAACGAGTTGATGAGGGTGTTTTTGATTCCGTTCACCTTTCTTCCGCAAAGCCATACGTTGATGAACTCCAAAGCGGTGTTGCTCATCGATAATGACTAGAGCAAGTTGCTTGAATGTGACTCCTTCCTGAAATAACGCATGTGTTCCGATAATAAGTAATGTATTGCCAGTCGCGATAGCCTCTAATGACTTACGCCTTTCTACTTGACTTTGACTACCGCTCAACCGGGTCGGTTCAATGCCGAGTGGCCGAAACCAGACAGAGAAATTTTGATAGTGCTGTTCAGCAAGGAGTTCTGTCGGTGCCATGACAGCTATCTGTACACCACTAGCAACTGCCTTTAGGCATGCGACTGCGGCCACTACAGTTTTTCCAGAACCAACATCGCCTTGAATCAATCGAAGCATTGGATAAGGTGTCGCAATATCGCTCGTGATCTCGTTGATGACACGTTGTTGGGCAGCGGTCAACGTGTACGGAAGTCCGTTGATAAAGTGCTCAGCTAGTTCGGAGCCTTCGCTCAATTGAAGTGCACCTTCGGTTTTGGTGATGTCACGGAGATTGCGGAGGCTTAGATGATGAGCGAGAAATTCTTCGAATGCGAGCCGTTGCTGACAGGGATGTTTACCTGCATCAATGTTTGCTATATCTGTATCTGGCGGTGGTTGATGCAAGTAAAGTAATGCATCAAATAACGCAGGCATGTTGTACTTTTGCCGAAGTTCATCCGACAATAATTCTTCGGGCGGTGAAGATGTTGCTATCTTTATTACCTGGCTGGTGAGATTTCTGAGGCGGCCTTGCTGTACACCTTCGGTGGTCGGATAAATTGGTGTCAATGCATCGCTTGTAATTAACTCCTGATTCGGTTTGAGAATACGGTATTCTGGATGCACCATTTCTAGCCCGAGTGGACCGATACGGACATCGCCAAAACAACTCAGTACAACATCTGTTTTAAATTGAATCTGTTGTTGCTTTGAATAATGGAAAAATCGTAGTGTTAACTGGCCGGTATCGTCACTAATGCGGACTAACAGATTTCGACGACCGCGATATACGGTGTCCGAAAGCAAGACTTTACCACTGACTAAAAAGTGCTTACCTACCTGTAATGAGCCAATTTTAACTAGGGTCGTGCGATCTTCGTAGCGGTTAGGCAATAGGAACAACAAGTCTTCCAGGTGGTGAAGGCCGAGACGAGCAAGTTTTGAGGCTATAGATGGGCCGACACCGGAGAGAACGGTTAACGGCGAATCAAGACTGGGATAGGATTTATGCACCTTTAGAGTAGTGACTCACATTGCAAGAATTGCCTCAGCTTCAACATCCGCACCCTTAGGCAGTGAGGCGACGCCTAGCGCCGCGCGTGCGGGATACGGAGCCTGGAAATAATCCATCATTACGTTGTTTACGGTTGAAAAATTGGCGAGATCAGTAAGATAAATTGTAAGTTTCACAATCTGGTCGAGTTCCCCACCAGCTTCTTGCACGATGGCCTTGAGGTTATCAAACACGCGCCGAGCACGGCTTTCGAAATCACCTTCAATCATCTCCATCGTTAATGGATCGAGAGGGATCTGGCCTGAAATAAATACGAATTGTCCCACCTGGATAGCTTGGGAATAAGTACCAATTGCAGAGGGTGCGCCAGTGCTCAAAATCATTTTTTTATTCAAGTTTCTCTCCGCAGCTTTCTGTGTTATGTGCTATCTCGCGATACACGTATGATATTTTTCATGTTGCGCACATTTAGGATAATTTGTTCAAGATGTGTCCGATCACGTACTTGTACGATGAATGAGATGACTCTGGAAGAGTCATCATGTTGTCCCAATACGGAAACCTGCTCAATATTAGATTCAGAATCAGCAATTGTTGCAGCCACTTCTGCTAGTACGCCTGTTTTGTTTTTAGTATCTACCTGGATCTGGCTAGAGAAACTACGATTTATCAGTTTTTGCCAACTGACCGTGATCCATTTCTCAGGCTGCTTACGGAAATTAATCATATTGCCGCAGCAATTACGGTGAATAACGATACCTTTTCCGGAGCTCAAATATCCCATGACGCTATCACCGGGGATGGGATAACAACACTTAGCGTAAGTTACCACTACGCCTTCGGTTCCGGCAATAACAAGGTTGGTCGCGGCAGACTCGGTGTTGCCATCTTCGGTTATACCAATCAGAAATCTTGCAGTTAAGGGTGCCAGTCTCTCACCCAGGCCGAGCTGTTCGAAAAGTTTGGATGTGTCCTTGATATTCAACGCTTCGAGTGTTTTTCGTATACGAATCTTACCAACCTTTCGAAGTGATGAATTGAGGTCTTTAAGGGAGTGGTCGAGGAGTCGCTTCCCCAACTCGATTGATGCGCTTGCCCGCATATTCTTCATATATTGGTGAATTGCAGACCGAGCTTTTACAGTAACAACAAAGGTAACCCAGTTTGGGTTAGGTTTAGCTTTGCGGTCCGTTATAATCTGGATTGTTTGGCTATTCTGCAGCTGCGTTCTCAATGGCACGAGGTGGCGATCTATTTTTGCCGCTACGCAGCGATTTCCAATGTCGGTGTGTACCGCATAAGCAAAGTCGACAGTGGTCGAACCCTTGGGTAACGGCATAATGTCGCCTTTCGGTGTAAAAACATAAATCTTATCAGGAAACAGATCGACCTTAACTTTTTCGAGAAATTCTTCGGAACTCCCGGATTGTTGAATTTCGACGAGATTGGCAAGCCACTCCCGCCCCCGGTGTTGTGGTGTTGTGCTGGTTTTATCTTCAGCTTTGTATTGCCAGTGTGCGGCAACGCCAGATTCGGCAACCCGATGCATGTCCACGGTGCGAATCTGCACCTCAAGCGGCAACCCTTTGGGACCGAATAATGTTGTATGCAGAGATTGATAACCGTTAATGCGCGGAATGGCTATGTAATCCTTGAATCGACCAGGCATGGGCTTATATAGGCCATGCACGAGCCCCAGTACCTGGTAACAGGTATTGACATCATTGACTATAATACGAAAACCATAAACATCGACAATATTGCTCAATAGTCGCTTCTTTTCTGCCATTTTTTTGTAAATACTGTAAAGACGTTTTTTTCGGCCTAAGATTTCTCCCTCGATTCCTTCAATTTCTAAAGCTTTATTTAGGATGCTAGAAATTTTCTTGACAATCTGACGTTGATTTCCCTTACTTTTCTTTAATTCGTTTTCGAGTACGCGATGACGAAAGGGGTATAAATAGCGAAGGCCGAGTTCCTCTAGACTGACCTTCATGCGATTAATACCAAGTCGGTTTGCAATTGGAGCATAAATATCGATCGTTTCACGGGCAATACGCGCTTGTTTGTCGCGAGGCATTGCATCAAGTGTTCGCATGTTGTGTAGGCGATCAGCAAGCTTTATCAAAATTACTCGGATGTCCTCAATCATGGCGAGCATCATTTTTCGGAAGCTTTCAGCTTGTGCTTCAGCGCGGCTGTGAAAATGCATTTGATCGAGTTTGCTGACCCCGTCTACAAGTGTCGCGACCTCATTACCAAATTGCTGGGAGATATCATCGAGCGTTGTGGACGTATCCTCTACTACATCATGCAGGATGGCCGCTGCGATAGTTTGGGCATCCATGTGCATATTTGCTAGTTCCTGTGCGACGGCAATGGGATGAGAAATGAAGGGTTCACCCGATATGCGTGTTTGCCCCTGATGTGCGGTCGCACCGAACTCGTATGCGTGCATGACCTGCTCGATATAATTAGCAGGCATATAGGACTGGAGTGATTTGAACAGAAACTTAAGATCGCGGTCACGTCGTGAGGATGTGCCAGGGATCTTTGCAAGAAGTGATGCGGCATAATCCATAATTAGTTAAACCCGTTTACCGGGGTGAGCCGCTGCGATAGTATTTTGCTTAGTAATTTTCCGAATTTTATTTAGGGAGAGAAATTCCGCGTATCGGAAATATTTCGTCAGCAGCTTCCGATTGCATTAATTCCTTTGTGGTTAGCTCTTCAACTTCCTCGAGAATTGACGACGTGATGGATCCGTTAGCAATTTCACGTAATGCAATTACCGTCGGCTTGTCATTTTCAAGCTCGACCAAAGGATCGGCACCATGAGCTATTCGTCTAGCTCGTTTGGCTGCAACTAGCACCAGTTCAAAAATGCTATCTACATTCTTCAGACAATCTTCTACTGTAATTCTTGCCATTTAATCCTTACCTTATTCTTTTGACAACGAATATCGTTTAATCACTTAGACCAATTAGTTTATCCATTTGGGGTCAAAGAAGGAACCTCTGTGTGATTTTATAACTATTTTCTTAGCTTCTTCGCATTTACCTATTGTTTCAATAGAACTATTCCAATACCTAAAAAAAAGATTATGAAAAAGGAGAAAATATAGCCATTGCGCTCTTCTGGTGTAATTTGATAATGAATATAACCGACAATTAAGCAAATCAATCCCTAAATTAAGCCTCCTGTGGAGAAAATTACGTTAACAACCAAAAGGCCCACCTATGCATATTGGTCATCCAATGATCTTCGCAATTTTTTTCTGAAGATTTTTATTTTCAACATTATTTGTTGCGGCTTGCCCATAGAACACTGATGCGAGCTCTGTGATGGCGAGCTGTAGATCATCATTGATAATGACATAGTCAAATTCTTTCCAATGGGACATGTCGCCGAAGGCCTCACTAAGACGTTTTTGGATAACGGTATCGCTGTCGGTACCTCTTTTTCTAACTCGCCTTTCCAGTTCGGCCAGTGACGGTGGCAGGACAAAAATCGTAATGCAATCGGGCTTCGCCTGCCTTACCTGCTGTGCGCCTTGCCAGTCTATTTCAAGAATAACGTGGTGGCCATTTGCAAAGTGTTGTTCAACCTGTGAACGGCTTGTACCGTAGTGATTGTCGAATACGAGCGCAGATTCGAGTAATTTCCCTTTAGTTTTAAGTTCCTGAAACTCAGCCTCTCTCACAAATAAATAATCTGTTCCTTCGATTTCTGTGAGGCGCTTTTCGCGCGTCGTGTATGAAATCGAAGACTTAAATTCAGGATTCCTTTTAATAAGTTCCTTCACGAGTGTTGTTTTACCAGCTCCGGATGGAGCGGAAATAACGAACAGACTAGGTTTATTCGACATTCTGAATTTGCTCTCGCATCTGTTCGATTAACACCTTGAGTTCGACGGCCGCTTTAGTGGTTTCGGCATCTGCAGATTTTGATGCCAGCGTGTTAGCTTCACGGTTCAATTCCTGCATCAGGAAGTCGAGCTGTCGGCCGACAGCGTCATCACTGGTAATAATTTTACGAATTTCACTTATGTGACTCATCAGGCGATCGAGTTCTTCATCGACATCAAGCTTTTGCGCGATAAGCGCTAACTCGATCTCGAGGCGTGTGGGATCGGCCTCAATGTCTAGCTGATCAAGACGTTTCTGCTGTCGCATACGAATACCGGCAAGAACATCCAACATTCTAGCACTGATACTTTCCGTGATATTCATAATACTGGCGCAGCGAGATTCGAGCATATTTGTAATTCGCTTGCCCTCGCTTGTTCGCATTTTGCAAAGGGCAGCTAGACTTTCCCCAAGTAGTCCGCTTGCCTCGTGGAATAGCAAATCCGTTTCGATCTCTGCTTTGGTAACGACGCCTGGCCATCGAAGAATGTCGATAGGGTCAACGGCAAGTGTTTCGGGGAACAAGACCGATAACTCTTCAATTTTTTTTCTGATTTGCTGTGCCAGTTCATGATTCAAGGTAAGTTCTGCACTATCGGAAATCGCGCGGCGAAAATACAGCGAACATTCGATTTTACCTCTTTTCAAGCAGGTAGTGACCTGCTGTCGAAGTTCGATTTCCTTTGAACGAAGTTCTTCGGGAAGACGAAATTGTATGTCGAGATAACGATGATTGAGGGCACGAAGCTCCCAGGTCAGTGTACCAATAGGAAGCTCGGCAGTTTGTCGCGCAAATCCTGTCATACTGTGTAACATCGATTACTCCAATATTGTTATTTTCACCACACACTTAAAGGCCTAAAGCCAACCATACTTAAGCTAATCTAACTATGAAATCGAGCGCCCGCTTCGCTTGAAGAATCAATTATTCTAAGCTGCGTTAGGCTATTGCTGCTAGCTTAATTAAGACAAAGTAGTAAAACATGCTATGTACATCGAATACACCAAAACTTTTTCTTAAATTGAACATCAAAAGTTAGTCTGAAGCTACTAAGAAAAATAGGAGATAAATATGCGTCCAAACGGTCGCGAGTCGGATCAGATGAGACCGATTATTTTCACCCCCGATTTTACAAAACACGCTGAGGGAAGCGTTTTGGCTGAGTTTGGGGATACTCGTGTTTTGTGCACAGCAAGTGTAGAGGCTCGTGTGCCGCCATGGATGCGCGGAGCAGGTTGCGGATGGATAACCGGTGAGTACGGAATGCTGCCACGAGCAACACATTCGCGATCAAGTCGTGAGGCATCGCGGGGAAAGCAGAGTGGTCGAACGGTGGAAATCCAGCGGCTGATTGGACGCTCTTTGAGAGTGGCAACAGATCTCGAAGCGCTAGGTGAGAAAACTATCACACTCGATTGTGACGTTTTACAGGCAGATGGAGGAACTCGGACGGCAGCTATTAGTGGTGCCTATATCGCTCTCATGATGGCGATGCAGAAACTCCAAAAAAATGGGCAACTGAAGAAGAATCCTGTACGCGATCAGATCGCAGCTGTTTCGGTTGGTATATATAAAGGTACCTTGATACTTGATCTTGACTACGAGGAAGATTCGCAGGCTGAGATGGATATGAATATCGTGATGAACGAAGCAGGCCGCTTCGTTGAGATTCAGGGGACAGCTGAAAGGAATACATTCACCCACGAAGAACTCGATGTCCTCCTTGAGCTAGCAAGAGTTGGTACCAACAAAATCATAAAGGCGCAAAATGTAGCGCTTACTAAGCTTTAAGTTGAAGTGCAAAGCGGCATCTAGATACGTGAATGATGCAACGAAAAAATTCGTTATTGCAAGTGGCAACGAAGAAAAATTGCGCGAGATTAGCAGGATTCTTGACAATTTCGATTGCGAAATAATTCCCCAGAGTAAACTTGGCATTGCCTCTGTTGAGGAAACTGGTACAACCTTCGTTGACAATGCAATGATCAAAGCACGACATGCCACAACCGAATCAGGCCTTCCAGCTATAGCGGATGATTCTGGTCTGATGGTTGATGCACTGAATGGAAAACCAGGTATCTATTCTGCTAGATATGCTGGAATAGGCGTTAGCGATGACGATAACATTGATAAGCTGCTGGCAGAGTTGAGGAATGTTCGATCGGAGCAGCGGAGTGCTCACTTTAATTGCGCTGTAGTTTGGGTTAGTCCGGACGACTCAATTGAACCACTTGTGGCGGAAGGCCAATGGCATGGCCAAATTCTTACCGAGCGTCGCGGTCGGGGCGGATTTGGTTATGACTCGATTTTTTTTGATCCAATTCTTAAAAGGAGTGCTGCGGAGATGTCTAACAAGGAAAAGAATTTACAGAGTCATCGAGGTAAAGCTTTTCGTTATCTTTGCGAGCTTTTGCGAAAATCACTTAGTAGCTGAGCTGCAGTTCCTGGTATGCGCGAAAGTATCGAACCTCCTTTGTCTCTCTATGTCCACCTGCCGTGGTGCATCAGTAAATGCCCTTACTGTGATTTCAATTCACACACAGCCGGAAACTCGGCACCAAAGGAACGGTATCTTAAGGCGGTAAAGATTGATCTTAAATTGGAAGCTCAGCGCGCAGCGGGACGCTCGCTGATGAGCGTGTTCATTGGCGGTGGCACACCAAACTTTTTCAGCAATTCCGAAATCGAACAACTTATAGATTTGATTGCGGGCGAATTCAGCTTGCAGCCGGATATTGAAATAACTATGGAGGTAAATCCAGGTACTGTAGAGCATGGGTGTATGCGTAATTATGCCACTGCAGGCGTTAACCGGCTTTCTTTGGGTGCTCAGAGTTTTAATGTGGAATCGTTAAGAAAGCTCGGACGAATTCACGGTCCGAACGAAATTTATTCCTCTTATGAAAAGGCTATGGCGGCTGGTTTCGATAGCATCAACCTGGATATTATGTTTGCACTACCCGGACAGAATATTGATATGGCGTTTCGCGATGTCGAACAATTAGTCGCGCTTGAGCCGGCGCACATTTCTTACTACCAGCTAACGCTAGAACCAAATACAGTATTTCACAATAACCCTCCGGCGGACATTCCTAACGGAGAGGAAAGTTTTATTATTCAACAGCAATGCCACGCTTTAATGGCCGCTAACGGTTACGAGCAATATGAAATATCCGCTTTTGCTAAATTTGGATTCCGTTGTCGCCACAATTTGAATTATTGGACGTTTGGCGATTATCTTGCCGCCGGTGCCGGTGCGCACGGAAAATTCACTGACAACGAAGGTAAAATTTGGCGGTATACAAAACCGAGACATCCATTAAGCTACATTGAGCAGGTAGAACGACGGTGTATTGATAACATGGAACGCGAAGTTCCCATTGCTGACATTGGTTTTGAATTCATGTTAAATGCTTTGCGGCTACCCGAAGGTTTCACAGCGTCGGACTACATTTCTCGAACGGGGTTATCTTTGGATCCACTACGAGAGGGGCTAGAATTGGCACAGGCTAAAGGCATGATTGAGCCAATTGATCGCTCCGGATGGAGACCTACAGCATTCGGTTTACGCTTTCTCAATGATTTAACAGCGATTTTTTTAGTATGATTTCGCATTTATTTATCGATCTGCGGTGCCCTTTCGTGAACTATTGTGCGAGCATCTTTTATGCACAGCACCTCAGAGCAGTCTATTTTTCTGTGTCATAAGAGCGATAATTGAGCTTAATCGTACAGAAAGTTTCATAAGACATTGAAATTAAAGGATTTAACAAATTGGTGATAAAATAGGCATATTAACAACGTTGCTTTAAAAACCCTGACTTAGCCCATTGACTCAATTTTCTTCCACAGAGTTATCCACAGCTTTTGTGGATAAATAGTAATCATAATCATAGGACTTGCGGTGAGATAGGCTTCTCGATATCCTACGCCGCCGCCGCAACCTGTGCCGCATAACGGAGATTGTCATGAAAGCCGATATTCATCCCAACTACAGCGATATCAAAGTGACTTGTAGTTGTGGCAACGAATTCACGACCCGCTCTACCTTGGGTCGGGACCTAACAATCGAGGTATGTTCCGCGTGCCACCCATTCTACACTGGCAAGCAGAAAATCATTGATTCGGGTGGCCGAGTCGACAAATTCCGTCGTAAATACGGGTTGAGCTAACTTTATCAGAATACAAAGATCCCTTCCCTATACTCATTAATGTCCTCGCCCTCAGTTTTCCAACATCATGGGATTCTGGTAGTGCCCTGCTGTTATGTGTCTTTTAATAGCTTGAGGACAGCTTGAAAATCAGCCCGTCGCATCGGTTTTCCATCTACTGAACTGATAGGGGCTTGTCGCATACCATTTATTGGAAATACGGTAGCCTCTATTGATGAATTGTTAGGTGTAAAGCGAAAGCCGGAAAACGTTTCGGGGCGATCTCGACGACTTTTCAAGCGACGTTCGTAAAGCTGATATTTTAAATTACTTTCCTGCAGTCTGAGTGTAATTAGCTCAGCGCTATCTGAGAATATGTGTAGATTGACTGCGGAGTTTGCAGTAGCGGTGCCGTGAAGCACCGGGCCGACTAGTCTCGGCGTAAAAGGTGTGAGAAGTTCCATTGCAGATAAAGCTGCTTTTCTGAGAACGTGCAGCAAATCGAGATGTGATTCGCGATCAAAAATCTTAAGGTGCTCACTTACCGCGACTTCAATTTCGAGGTTGCTCGGCAATGAACCGCGATCAGTCATACTCATTCGTTCGGCCGCTTTGATCTTGGCAACGTGATAATCTGCGATACCGTGTTCGATAATAATGCGGGCGGCTTCCTGAGCCAGAACTTTTCTGTCCCGATTGTTGTTATTTGATGTTTTCTTCGTTATTACTAAAAGATGTCTTCCGATTCTTGTTGTCCTTTATCCAAAATACTGAAATCGTTAAAAGGATCAGGTGCAATACCAGAGTCTTCACAGACTGGAACGTACGTTTCGCGGAACACTTCAAACATAACTTCGTAACTGGGATCAGCGGCACTGGCAGGACATCCGGTTACCTTGGAAATCAAAACGCTGACAATCCCCTTTGGAATCGGAAGTTGGTGCAATGGCACTCCCTTCAATGCAATGCGCATAAATTCGATCCAGATTGGCAGAGCTGTCCGCGAGCCTTCTTCGCCTGGACCGAGCGACAGATTATCTTGGTAACCAACCCAAACGACAGATACTAGATCTCCATTGAAGCCGCCAAACCATGCATCGCGACGATCATTCGATGTACCTGTTTTGCCTGATAAATCACTGCGTCCAAGTACACGTGCACGCCGACCAGTACCGCGTTTAATGACGTCTCGCATCATATCCTGTATCAAATAGGCGTTCTGCTCAGAGGTTATTCTGGGTGCTGCTTTTATGTTTGCAAAAAGCTCTGGCGAGATAGAAGCATCTGGTTTATAGCTCTCGCCTACCTCAGCCATCAAATCAAGTGTCATCGTGTTATCGATATCGTATGATTTCACCGGAGTAGTTCGGCTGCTCTCGGATTTACACTCTTTACAGACGATCAGCGGTTCTGCGCGATAAAGTATTTCGCCATCCGCGCGACTGATCGAGTCGATGACATATGGTTTGACGGCATAACCGCCATTTGCAAAGGTTGCATAACCCTGGGCTATATCGAGAGGTGAGGCGTTCCCTCCACCTAGTGCTAGTGAGCCATTGCGAGGCAATGCTGCAGCACTAAATCCGAATGGGCGTAGATATCTGACAGCATTACCAATACCGGTGTTGTATAGTAATAGTCGCACTGTAGCTAAATTTATTGAACGGACCAGCGCCTCTCGAATTCGTGTCGGTCCGTAAAATTTGCCGCTGTAATTGACGGGTTTCCACAATCGTTCCAACTCTGAGGATTCGAATACGACGGGTGAATCGTCGACGATTGTGGCAACGGTATTACCGCGCTCGAGCGCAGCCGAATAGACGAAGGGTTTGAATGCTGATCCGGGTTGGCGGGCTATCTGCACAGCACGGTTAAATTTGCTTTCGGTAAAATCAAATCCACCCGATAGGCTGGTAATGGCACCGTCATGAGGATCAACGGAAATAATTGCTCCCTGTACTTCCGGCACCTGCGCCAATGCCCAACTACCAAGTGTTGTCGGCATAATGTGAATAATCTGGCCGGGTGCAAGCACATCATCAATGATCTCGGGAGCTTTGCCTGAGGTCTTACGATCCACGAATGGTTTGGCCCAGGAGACTCCATGCCAAGGAAGAAGCGAGCGTGATCCGTCTTGTAAGACAATCACAGCACTGTTGTCTTCATTTAGTGCAGTCACGATAGCAACATCAAGGCCGCCCGGATTAGGTTGATCGGCCAATACGAGCCGGATATCTTCGGGCCATTGATCATAAGGCGCCTGTAGAACATCGACATCGATGTCCAACTTGGTAATAGGTCCTTTATATCCGCGCCTACGCGTAAATTCGAGTAAACCGTTACGTAATGAGTAGCTTGCCGCGCGTTGCAGTCTTGAGTCGAGTGTGGTTATTACCTCAAAGCCTGCTTTATAAGTGTTCGCACCATAGCGAGACAACATCTCCTGGCGAACCATTTCGGCAACATATGGAGAGGATAACTCCATTGCTGTACCGTGTAGTGTCGATTCTATCGGATAGGTCATTGCTTGTTGGTAGGTATCTTGATCAAGATATCCAAGGTTGAGCATGCGTTTGAGTACATAGGTTCGCCGCATCTTTGCACTAGCTGGACTGCGAACCGGGTTATATTTCGATGGGGCCGGCAAAACCCCCGCGAGTGTTGCGGCTTCGGCGACATTGATTTCCTTAAGGGTCTTGCCGAAATACACTTGTGCTGCTGCCGCAACACCATATGCACGCTGACCAAAAAACATCTTATTAAGGAACAGGGTGAGGATTTCTTCCTTGGAAAATTCTTGCTCAATTTTGTAGGCTAGAAATGCTTCGCGGAGTTTGCGGGTAAAGAGTTTTTCGCGCGTTAAAAAGTAGTCACGTGCAAGTTGCTGTGTGATTGTACTACCGCCACCACTGATTTTTCCTGTCTGAATAATCCGTAAACTGGCTCGTAGGATGCCCTGATAATCGATACCAGGATGGTCAAAAAAACGGCGATCTTCTGCGGCAATAAATGCGTAAATGACATGCGATGGTAAATCTTCGAAAGTGACGAGGATCCGGCGGCGTTCACCAACTTCGGCAATAAGCCTACCGTCGCGGCTGAAGATTCTTAAGGGGATCTGTAATGGAATTTTGCGTATAGTTTCTGCTGGTGGCAAATCTGGAGCTACAAAGTAATAAGCGCCGATAATAGTAATCGTGACAAAGATGCTTGCCGTTACTATCAGTCCCGCAATTAGTACGAGCCACTTCGTATACCGGTTCTTACGCTTGCGATCGAATTCTTTTGTTTGTGTGCTTGGGTTCTGCATGGGTTAGAGTATTTTGGATCAAAATCGGAACGACCTTTTAGGTCATTTTCTTGTACTGGAATCAGCTATTATGGGCAGCCGAGTCATTCGTTAGATATACCGATAGATGTCCAATATGAGATGCCAACCAGTACACAGCATAACAACCTATTTCAACAGTACTATACAGATCGCTAGATCGTGAACAAAGTCACATTTTATTTAAAATTTTATTGATATATAGTTAAATGAATTACTTAGATACAGCCGAATTTTGATTTACAACTTACCATCTTCAAGATCTTTCGGGACCTCAAAGTAATTTATACGCATGGTTTCATTTTAGATGAACAAACCAAAGAACTTATTTTTAATTGGCCCGATGGGGGCCGGCAAATCAGCAGTGGGGCGCCAGCTTGCGCGGCTCCTTCATCTCGAATTTGTTGATAGCGATGAAGAGATCGAGATGCGGACGGGTGTCGATATTCCTTTTATATTCGAAAAGGAAGGCGAAGAGGGGTTTCGTAAGCGCGAAATCAAAGTAATCGATAAGCTGTCGCAAAGAGAAGGAGTGGTACTTGCAACGGGTGGCGGCGCAATTGTTGATCCAGAAAGTCGTAACCGCCTAGGTGCCCGAGGTTTCGTAATCTACCTGCATACTAGCGTCAATCAACAGCTCGAACGTACTCAGAAAGGCCGGGAGCGTCCACTACTCAACAATGGGGACAGGCGAAAAATATTGAGTGACCTAATGGAGCAACGGGATCCGCTGTATCGTGAGATTGCCGACCTGATTGTCGAAACCGACGGGCGGAAAGTACAGACGGTTGCCTGCGAAATTGAGGAAGCTATATAAATAACTGCTTCCACAAAAGGCGCTTATACAGTCGGAAATCAGGTAATCTTTACCGATCCATAAATCTTTGGGACGGATCTTGGGAAAATTTCGTACACTACAAGTTGATCTCGGCTCTCGCAGTTATCCTATTATCATAGGTAGCGGTCTGCTCGACGGTGTCTTTGATCTATCTTCGCATTTGGCCGGTTTAGATTGCCTTATTGTCAGCAATGAGACTATTGCGCCTCTTTACCTAGAGAGCCTCAAAAAAAATCTATCGGAACGAGTCGTTTACTCTATCAATCTGAAAGATAGTGAATCATTTAAGACGATGACGAGCGCCGAATCCATTATCGACTGCCTTGCCAGCTTGCGCACTAATCGCGATACGACTGTCATAGCGTTAGGCGGCGGGGTTATTGGCGATATTGCCGGATTTGCAGCTGCCTGCTATATGAGAGGCATTGCCTTTATACAGGTGCCTACTACATTGCTTGCACAGGTGGACTCTTCAATTGGTGGCAAGACTGGCGTTAATCACTCGACTGGAAAAAATCTGATTGGTGCTTTTCATCAGCCGCGATTAGTACTTATTGATACGGACACACTGGCAACCCTACCAGATCGGGAACTGAAGGCAGGGCTCGCCGAAGTGATTAAGTATGGTGTGATTAGCGATGCGGCATTCTTCGGATGGCTTGAAGAAAATATCGACGCACTACTTAGAAGAGACGCCAATGCGCTTGCTTATGCGATATACCGATCATGTCAAATAAAGGCCGCAATCGTTTCTGAAGACGAAAGAGAAAAAGGTAAAAGAGCATTACTGAATTTCGGTCACACTTTTGCACATGCAATAGAAAACTGCCTTGGCTACGGTAGGTGGTTACATGGTGAGGCAGTTGCAGTAGGTATGGTGATGGCCGCCGAACTAAGCGATATTGATCATATAACAAGGGAACGAATTCAAGATTTGATTACAGCAGCGGATCTTCCCATTTTGCCACCTGCAATGGATGCAAAAAAATTGCGAGCAGCTATGGTAATGGATAAAAAAGCACAAGCTCACCAACTCAGATTCGTACTTCTGAGATCAATTGGTGATGCCTACGTCAGCACAGATTATTCAGAACCACGTTTGAACAAGATTCTCAAAAAAGTTAACGCTTAGTTGATGGGAACACTCAAATCCTATGCGGCGCATGAGGACCAAAGTCGTGGACGCCGATTCGATGAATCAAAAAGCCCATATCGCGGTGAGTTTCAAAGAGATCGCGATAGAATTGTCCATTCAACCGCGTTCCGCCGACTTATCTACAAAACTCAGGTTTTCGTGAATCACGAGGGAGATCTTTATCGAACGAGGTTGACACATTCTCTGGAAGTCGCACAGGTTGGCCGAACGGTTGCATGTGCACTCGGACTTAACGAGATGCTGACGGAAGCGATATGTCTTGCTCATGATCTGGGACATACGCCTTTCGGCCATGCCGGACAGGATGCTCTTAATGCCTGCATGAAGAATTTCGGTGGTTTTGAACATAATCTTCAATCTTTGCGCGTCGTTGACGAACTCGAAGCGAAGTATGCGAATTTTTATGGGCTCAACCTGACTTTTGAAACCCGCGAAGGAATATTGAAGCACTGCTCCAGAAAGAATGCCCGTGAACTTGGTGAAGTAGGCCAACGCTTTCTCGAAAATAAGCAGCCAGGACTCGAAGCTCAACTCGCGAACATAGCCGATACGATCGCTTACAACAACCATGATGTGGATGATGGATTTCGCGCAGGACTTTTAAGTTTCGACCAACTATGCGAAGAACATCTATTCTATGAACAATATCAGATCGTTCAAGCAGAACATCCGGATCTCGAAGACCGTCGTCTGATCTACGAGATCATCCGGCGCATGATTAACTATGTGGTGAGTGACTTGATTGATCAGACAACATTGCGCCTTAACGAGCTTAGGGCATCATCTATAAATGATATTAGGGCACAGAGAGTACCTATCGTTGGTTTTAGTAATGAGGTTCATGAAAAACACATGAATCTTAAACTCCTTTTGAACAAGCACCTGTACCATCACCAGAAAGTATTGAGCATGATGGATGAAGCCAAAGGCATGATCGAAGTTCTATTCGATCGTTATATGAGTAATCCTGAAAAAATGCCTTCTGAGTTCGCGGCTCGTGCTCGGATTCACGACAAACATCAGAGACGTAAGGCACGTGTTGTAGCCGACTACATCGCCGGTATGACGGATCGCTTTGCGATTGCCGAACATGAGCGGTTTTCTTGATTTGCTAGGTCTCATGGACTTTATTTTAAAGATGGTGATAGATTCGAAAAACAGAACCCATTCTTTTTTAGGTGATAAAATTCACCGCGACTGCCTAGAGAGATAGACACGTGACAGAAAACCCGATACCAGGCAACGAGCGATTAATATTTGCTATGGATGTGCCAAATTGCGATCAGGCCAGAGCTCTTGTGGAAGAGTTGGGTGATTCAGTTATTTTTTATAAGCTTGGTCTCGAACTCATGATGAGTGGTAGTTACTTCGAATTGATTGAGTGGATGCTTAAACGAAATAAGAAAGTATTTGCAGATTTGAAGTTCTTTGATATTCCGGCGACAGTTGGTTCGGCAGTGCGACAATTGAAACATCGTGGGGTAAGTTTTGTTACCGTGCATGGTAACCAATCCATCATGGAGGCAGCGGCCGATAACAAAGGAAATGATCTTAAAGTGCTCGCGGTGACAGTTTTAACAAGTCTCGACAGGGGCGATCTCAAAGATCTTGGCTTTGACTGCAACGTTGAAACATTGGTTGTTTCTAGAGCCCGCCGTGCACTCGAAGTAGGGTGTGACGGTGTTATCTCATCCGGGCTTGAGGTAGCAATGTTGCGCGAGCATGTTGGCAGCAAGTTGCTGGTAATTACCCCAGGCATTCGGCCAGTTGATAATCTTCCATGTAGCGATCAAAAGCGCATTGTGACAGTAGAGCAAGCCTTTTCTAAAGGTGCCGACTACATAGTCATCGGCCGGCCGATCCGTGATGCTGACAGCCCCAGAGCTGTGGCTGATGCCATTCAGCAAACGATTGCCACACTGACATGACGTCATTAAAAAACGATTTACTAATTCGGGCGTTTTTGCGTCAGCCAGTACCACGCACGCCCGTTTGGATTATGCGTCAGGCTGGTCGCTATTTGCCAGAGTATAGGGAGATCAGAACAAAGGCAGGTGGTTTCATGAACCTTTGCAGCAATCCGCAACTGGCTTGCGAGGTTACGCTACAACCCCTAAAGCGCTTCGATCTGGATGCTGCAATCGTATTTTCCGATATTTTGATAATTCCGGACGCGATGGGATTAGGGCTATATTTTGAACCAGGCAAAGGGCCTCGCTTCGAAAGACCGGTGAGTACTGTGGCAGATATAAAAAAGCTAGCGGTGCCGGATGTTACTGAAAAAGCCGGCTTTGTATTCGACGCCGTCTCGCTGATTCGCCGTGAACTTGATGGCACAGTGCCGCTAATCGGCTTTGCAGGAAGCCCTTGGACTGTTGCTACTTATATGGTGGAAGGAAGGTCGCGTACAACATTTGAGAAAATCAAGGCTCTGGTTGTGAACGAGCCGGCAATGTTGGATTGCCTACTAAATATCATTGCCACAACAACGATCGATTATCTCAATGCTCAGATAGAGTCTGGTGCGCAGGCTATTATGATCTTCGATACCTGGGGTGGGATGCTTGAGGGAGATGATTACCGTCGTTTCTCATTATCCGCTATGCAGAGCATAATGAGCGGGCTCCATCGTGAGAAAGACGGTCATACTATTCCAATCATCCTATTCACAAAAGGAGCTGGATCGCTGCTTGCAGACATGGCAAATACTGGATGTGATGCGCTCGGAGTCGATTGGACAACAGATCTCACAACAGCCCGCGAGCTAACCGGCGACAGGGTTTCGCTGCAAGGAAACCTGAACCCTGATGTATTGCGACAATCTCCGCAGGCCATTGAGGAAGGAGTGGCAGAAGTATTAAACAGCTATGGCAAGGGCCCGGGACACGTATTTAACCTGGGACATGGAATAACGCCGGACATTAAGCCTGATCACCTGGGAGTGATGATCGATGCGGTGAGAAAATTAAGTCCGAAATATCACTAGTGAAAAATGGAGATGGATCCCATTTCACTCATCTCTTAAAGCTCGCCGTAGAATTTTTCCAACGTTCGTTTTTGGTAAATCGCTGCGAAATTCGATTTCTTTAGGTACCTTGTAACCGGTCAGGTTTTTCCGGCAGAAACCCTTGATGTCTTCAGCCGTGACAGACTCGTTGTTTCTTACAACGTACAGCTTGACAATTTCTCCTGATTTTTCGTCGGGTATTCCGATTGCGGCCGCTTCAAGCACGCCTTCCATCTCGACGACAACGCCTTCGATCTCGTTTGGGTAAACATTGAAACCGGATACAAGAATCATATCCTTCTTACGATCTTCGATATAGATGAATCCGTTCTCATCCATGCGACCTATATCTCCGCTACGGAACCAATTACCCGGTAACATAACATTTGCCGTTTCCTCTGGCTTTTGCCAGTAACCTTCCATGACCTGAGGGCCGTGTATGCAAATTTCACCGAGGTCGCCGAGAGGAACGTCGTCACCATCATCGTCACAAATACGAATTTCAGTTGATGGTATTGGCAGGCCAATCGTACCCGTGAAATCCTCGGTATTCATAGGCACAACGATTGCAGCCGGTGAAGTCTCTGTTAGGCCGTAACCCTGAATGATCGTACTATCAGTAACATCTTTCCATCGATTTGCAACGGCTGCTTGAACAGCCATGCCACCGCCTACAGTTAGTCGCAAGGAGCTAAAATCTAGATCGGAAAATCCAGGTGTGTTAAGGAGCCCTGCGAATAGTGTATTTACACCGGTGAAATAGACGAATTTGTGTCGGGAAAGCTCTTTGATAAACGCTGGGAAATCTCTTGGATTTGTGATTAATACGTTTTCACCGCCCCTGAGCATCATCAACAGGCAATTACTTTGTAAAGAGAAAATGTGATAGAGGGGCAATGCGGTAATAGCAATGAGCCGATCTTCATTATCGAATCTACCTGCTTCCCAGGCTCGCGTCTGGTGTACATTAAATACCATGTTGCGATGACTAAGCATTGCGCCCTTAGCAAGTCCCGTTGTGCCACCCGTGTATTGTAAGAATGCAATGTCAGCATAACCGAGTTCGACTTTGGCAAGTGTACTGTGCTGTCCTGCTTCGAGGGCTGCATGCAGCGTAACGCTGCCTGGAAGTGAATAAGGCAAGATAGCCTTCTTAATTCGCTTGAGTATGAAGTTAATTAAGATGTTTTTCGGAAATTTTAAAAGATCGCCGATCTGAGTCGTGACAATATAATCTACGCTGGTTTCGTCGATGATTTGCTCAAGCGTGTGGGCGAAATTGTCGAGTATGATGATGCATCTGGCGCCTGAGTCAGATATCTGATGCTTCAGTTCCCGAGGGGTATACAAGGGATTGACATTAACGGCGATTAGGCCAGCGCGAAATATTCCACATAAGACAACGGCATACTGCAGTACATTGGGCAGCATGATTGCCACCCTTTCACCCTTGATGAGACCCAGAGTTTGTTGTAGGTAACAGGCAAATTGCATCGATAATTCGTCGAGATCACGATACGTTAGTGTTGTTCCCATGTTTGTAAAGGCCGGCCGATCCGCAAACTCCGTCATACTAAATTCGATCATGTCCCGGATAGACTTGAATTCGGGCGTTGCTATTTCCTCTGGCACATTATCTGGGTAGGACTTAAGCCAAATCTTATTCATGTTATCGGCTTCCTCGATAAAGCAGGTTATTATTACTCTATCGTATTTGTCTGTTCAAATACGCACTGAATTATAAGCCAGGCAGTGTCGAGAAATATCAGTTGTATGGCGTAATCAGGGTGAATGTTGTCATCCTGCATCAGTGATTCGTTCATTGTAACGCCATTCATTAAAACCCACTATCTAGGGGGCCCTTAATTTATTCACTCATTGATAGGTGACTTCAAAGAACTCGGTTTTTTTCTCCGCCCTTGAGAAAGGTTGCAACGTTTGCTGCAAGTTGATTGATTGCGTTCTGCCGCGCTTCAATTGTTGCCCAAGCAACATGTGGTGTGAGTATCAGGTTTAGTCCGTCGTAGTCGAGAAGTGGATTGCCATCAGTGGGAGGTTCTTGTGGTAAAACATCGACGGCGGCAGCACCGATTTCTCCATTTCTAAGTGCCGCTGCCATCGCGGTAGAGTCGATTAACCCACCACGTGCCGTATTTATGAGAATGGCATCTGGCTTCATCAATCGAAACTCTTCTTCACCGATGAGGTCTCTCGTGTTATCAGTTAGCGGACAGTGTAAAGAGATTACATCGGCACGACGGAGCATCTCTCTAAAATCTGTTCTGCCATCATCATGTTTTGCAGATGTCCCCGGTCGCCTTGCGATGAGAACTGTCATTCCAAACTCTTGGGCTATCTTTTCAACACCGTGACCCAACTCTCCATGGCCGACCAGTCCTAAAGTCATGCTTGATAATTCTCTGATTGGATATTTGAGCATGCAAAAATTGTTTGAATTCTGCCATTCACCAAGTTTTACGGTTTGTACGAACCGACCGATGTTATGTGTGAAATAGAGAAGTGCCCCAAAAACGTACTCTACTACCGACTGTGTGCAATACGCTCGAATGTTGTAAACGGCTATGCCGTGCTTGTCCGCGCTGGAAAGGTCTATATTATCCGTACCTGTTGCAGTGATACCGATGAAGCGTAGTGACTTTGCGTTGCTCAGTATGGCCTGGTCTAATCTAATTTTGTTCGTAAAAACGAACTCCGCATCCTGAATTCTTTTTGTGACCAACTCTGTCGGGGTGACATCGAAAAACGTCAGGTCAGGCAATACATCGGTTAGTGGAGACGGATCCAGATCGTTGGTATCCACCGTCGCAAAATCAAGAAATACCGCTTTCATAGTATTTTCAACTATCCTCCGTTTCAGAAACGTTGACAATAAACGATTGTTAAATTTAGCCAGTATTTTGTAAGCCCTGGGCGATTCCATTTACGCTTGTGAGCAATACCGAAAATAATTCCTCATCCTCATAATTTGATGCGCGCCAACGTGCAAGCAAATCAACTTGCATAAAACTCATTGGATCTACATAAGGATTTCTGAGCATTATTGCACGCTGCAATGTGGTATCGCCATCGAGTAATGAGTTGTGCCCAGAAAATTCGAGTATGAGATCGCGAGTCAGTTCGAATTCTTTTTCGATTATCGGAAAAAATTCATCATGCAGGTCGCCGGCAAGTTCTGAGTAAAGTCTTGCTATATTCAAATCCGCTTTTGCGAGAACCATCTCCGCATCTGCTGTGAGAGCGCGCATGAAATACCACTCGTGGAACATATCCGTTAAGGCTACGGTATCGATATCTTTGGCAGCGGCCTGTAATCCTGTGCCGAAACCATACCATCCAGGTAATACGCACCGGCTTTGGGTCCAAGCAAAAACCCATGGAATTGCTCTCAGATTGTCAATGTTTTGATTTCCACGTCTGGTCGATGGTCGTGAACCGATTTTCATACGCTCGATTAGGTCTATAGGTGTTGCCTTCCTGAAGTACTCATAGAATCTCGGGTTGTCGTAAATCAGATTACGATAAGCGTGTCGGCTTTCGTATGCGATGATATCCATCATGGTGTGCCACTCGGGCATATCGTTACCGCGGTGTTGAGGAATCGCTGTGGCTAGCGCTACCGAGCCGGTGGCTTGTTCGAGAGTACGCAGAGCAATGCCCCGTAATCCGTACTTCTCGTTGATAATTTCTCCTTGCTCGGTAACGCGGAGGTGTCCGTTGATGGTACCGGGTGGTGCACCGAGAACGGACGCATGCGTCTTGCTGCCGCCACGGCTAACGGACCCACCACGTCCGTGAAACAGAATAAGCTCAATGTTTTTTTTTGAAACTGTAGTAGCTAATGTTACCTGCGCATTTTGTAAAGCCCAACGCGCTGATGCTAAGCCACTATCTTTGTTGCTGTCGGAATAACCGATCATCACTATTTGTCGGTCATTGCGAAATTTGAGGTGTTCACGGTAGGTGTTATTAGTAAGCAGGGATTCTAATATCTCCGGGCCCTTCTTTAGATCGTCGACTGTTTCTAGCAACGGTGTTATATCGAGCGGTACTTCTTCTTGACGATTGTGTAGCCCTCCCCAGTAAGCCAGTAATAACACCGTTAGAATATCATCCGCGCCTTGCGTCATACTGATGATGAACGGACCAATGGCGTGCTTGCCATACTTGCGGCGACAAAAAGCGATAGTTTGAAAAATTGCGAAGGTTTTTCGTGTCTGTACTTCCTGTGTACTGACAGGAGATTCTTTGGTATTTAGTGCGCGCTCAATGCGGTTGCAACGTTCTTCTGTGCTCCAGTCAAGCCAGTCTGCTTCGCCCAGACATTCGCCGACAACCTTACGGTGAACGAGAGCATCCTGCCTTATATCCAGCTTGACCAAGTGGAAGCCGAATGTCCTAATTCGTCTGAGTAGGCGTCGAACGGCAAAAAGACCGGCATGAGTACCTTTATTCGCTACCAGGCTGTTTTCGATCAAGCAAATGTCGCTCTCGAATTGATTCGCTCCCTCGTAAGGACAGGCATCGTCGTCGTAAGTTGCCTGCAATCGTTGCTGAATTAGCCTGAGGAAGATCCTATAAGGCATATCCCTGTGTCTTGAGGGGACATCGTGATACGCATTAGGAAAAATGTGACTGTACTCATTAATTTTCTTTGTAATAAGTTCATCCACGGTTATTCGATTATGCGACTGACTCAATTTGACTGAAAGTTTTCCACATTCTTTGTAATAACGATCGAGAATCAATGACCTTTGTCTCGCCATTGTCGCGCGAATGGTTTTTCCGTTGACGTTTGGATTACCATCCATATCTCCACCGACCCACGATGCGAAGTTGATAAGATCGGGTATATGAAGATGTTGTCTCTTCTCGCCATAAACACGTACAACTGCATTTTCAATGTCCTCATAAAACGGGGGTATCGCAGGATAAAGGACATCCGTTATAAAAAAGAGCACGTGTTCGAGTTCGTCTGCGATAGTCATTTGTTCAGATGGATGTTCGTCCGTTTGCCATCCAGTCGTTACTTCGAGTTTGATATTTTCTAGACAGGCGTGTTTTTCTTGGCTTGTCATCGTCGGGTTTAGCATATCGATCAAACGCCGCACAATATTTTGTTCCTTTCTTAGAATCGTGCGTCGTGTCGGTTCTGTGGGATGAGCCGTGAAAACAGGTTCGATATTAATTTGGCTTAGCAGTTTTTGAAGTGCATCCAGGTCAAAGCTGGCTGCCTTCAGTTTGACGAAGGTCTCTTCAAGACTGCCCGGCTGGTATTGCCCAATTTCCTGAAGGTATTCTCGGCGTCTCCTGATCCGATGCACTTTCTCGGCAATATTGGCCATCTGAAAATAAGTTGAAAACGATCGAATGACCTCTGTCACCAGCGGTAGATCGATATTCTTTAGGAGAGTTTCTAGTTTCTCGCCGGGTTTTTCATTGCCCTCTCGCCGTCGGATTGAACATATCCGGACATTTTCTACGAATTCGAACAGCTCATCGCCACCCTGTTCCCTAATGAGTTCGCCGATGAGGGCGCCGAGCATGTTCACGTCATGGCTTAACGCCCGATCTTTATCATCGAATATGATGTCCTGTCTGCGTAGTGCTTTGCTCATGGCCTCGTTCGCACTTTGTCAATTGCGAAAGTTTTCGTATTGCAATGGCAAATCTATGTCCATATTTTTGAGCAGGCCAATAATAGATTGTAGATTATCTCGTTTCTTGCTGTTCACTCGAAGCTTATCGCCCTGAATAGCCACCTGCACTTTCAATTTACTGCCTTTTATTGTTTTGACCAGGTTTTTCGCTAGTGGCATGTCGATTCCTTTACGTAGAATCACTTTTTGCTGTGCCTGGTTACTGGAGACTTCTGGTTTTTCTTCTTTCATGCAACCAATATCGACTCCTCGCTTTGCTAATTTCTGACGAAGCATATCCAACATTTGCTTGAGCTGAAAATCAGATTGAGTCGTCAGTGTTACCAGCTGTCCCTCGAGTTCAAATTTCGAACCCGTACCCTTGAAATCAAAACGCGTTTTAATTTCATGGTTAGCCTGATTGACAGCGTTGCTTACTTCATGTGCGTCAAAATTACTAACTACATCAAACGATGGCATGTGATAGATCCTCATAGGATATGTATGGCGGGACGGTGAAGTGTAGCGCAGTAATAGGTTTCATCTATGAAATATTGGCAGAGCGATAGGCCAGCTGGCAACAATATTATTTTGAGCCACTAGAGAAGCTCGTTAGTAAGCTCAGTCTTGAGGGATGTTGGTGGTATTATCAATAGGCAGTAGGTTGCTCCAGCATGCTGGGATTGGAACAGACATTGCTGATGCCTAGAATGGGTTGATGAAACTATTTTTAGACTACGAAAACTTTGAGAGATTGGTTGCATGTTGTAGCTGGCCAGGATGGACTACTATCAGTATTAGCACGTTCTTAGCCTAGCGGGCATTGAGCACACTATCCCTGGCCATTTTGAATTCGCGAGGATCCGTTGCATCAAATAACACCAGATACTCACGGGATTGCTGTCCTACTACTTACTGTAGTAGCCCTGTTTCTATTTACACGTGACCGCATTCCGCTTGAATCTTCGAGCCTCGGAATCCTCGTTGTTCTGGTAGCAGGGTTTCAGATATTTCCCTACGTGGGCGATGGCGGTTCCATCGGACCGGTAGAATTTTTTGCCGGTTTTGGTAATGAGGCGCTGATAACAATTTGCGCACTGATGATTGTTGGTAAAGCTCTTGAGACGACTGGTGCATTGCAACCATTGGCAATCATTGTTGGACGCGTATGGTTAAAACGTCCGGTACTTGCTTTGTTTGCCACGCTTGTAGTTGCAGCCATACTCAGTGCATTTATGAACAACACACCAATCGTCGTATTGCTGATGCCAATACTGGTTGGTGTTGCATTCAGAGCTAAGTTTTCGGTTTCGGGTGTAATGTTGCCGATAGGTCTTGCTACGATTATCGGTGGAATGTCCACGACGATTGGTACATCGACTAACCTTCTGGTTGTAGGTATTTCTGAAGATTTTGGCATGGAGCGCCTTGCGATGTTTGACTTTATGTTACCTGTCTTACTTGTTGGTAGTGTTGGACTCATATTTTTGTGGTTGATCGCTCCTCGTTTGTTGCCTGACCGTGCTCCTCCGATGACAGATACTTCGCCACGAATATTTTCAAGCCAGCTTTATATCAAGGAAGGTAGTTTTGCCGACGGCAAGACCTTTTCAGAAATACTCGCAAAAACTGATGGACTCTTGCGTGTGGATACCATACAGCGCAGTGAATCTCTGTTTCTTGCCAAATTGCCGTCAGTGATACTGCAGTCCGGGGATCGTCTATTTGTGAAAGATTCGTCGGAGAACCTCAAGCACTTTGAGCATGTTTTAGGTGCAACGCTTTACAACGTTTCAGACATTGAACACCCGGTCGACGAAAAAACGCCACTGGAAGCTGGTGGTCAGCAGCTCGCGGAAGTAGTCGTAACACATGGATCTCCACTGTATTTACGCAGCATGGCCGTTGCACGCTTCAGTGCTAGTTATGGACTTTTGCCACTGGCGATTCACAGGGCACGGGAGCCGAACGCTCAGATCACTGGTGATCTCAACACAATTCGTCTACACGCCGGTGATGTTCTGCTGGTTCAAGGTTCACGCGAGTCAATCGATAGCCTGAAAGCTAGCGGTAACATGTTGGTCTTAGATGGTACGACTGATTTGCCGCATACACATCGTGCCAATCGTGCTCTAGCGGCAATGGCATTTGTCGTTCTTGCCGCGGCATTCGGCATCATGCCAATTTCTGTGAGTGCAATGATTGGCGTCGGGCTGATGATTGCAATGGGCTGCTTATCCTGGCGGGATGCCGCATACGCGCTGTCAACTCCAGTAATCATGATTATCGTTACGAGTCTAGCGCTCGGTAAAGCTCTAATGAGTACTGGAATGGCTGGCTATCTTGCAATGAGTTTTGTCAGCATTGTATCCGATATGCAAACCCCATTGATTTTGAGTATTTTCATGCTGATTATGGCGATTCTGACCAATGTCGTCTCCAACAATGCTGCTGCCGTTATTGGCACGCCGATCGCGATTGCGATCGCCCAGCAACTGAATGTCGCTCCAGAACCTTTCGTGTTGGCAGTTCTTTTTGGTGCCAACATGAGTTATGTCACGCCGTACGGCTACCAGACGAACCTACTTATCTTAAGTGCCGGAGGCTACAAGTTCTCGGACTTTTTGAAAATCGGAATACCTCTTACGGTTATCATGTGGATCGGATTCTCAATCGTTCTGCCGCTACTTTACGTGCTCTAATCACAACCTTTTCGCTTGACGTAATGTGAAGTCGCAGAGATACTCGATTCCATGGATATTCGTTATACACAAATCCGGAGCTGGCCATGGCTTCTTCATAGAGGAGCGGTGGGCTGCTGACTGACGTTTAACAGAACAGAACGAACTCAAAAGCCCATCCCCACCAGCTCGTGGGGATGGGTTTTTTATAGACGATTTAATTTTATAAATGCAGACACCATTCGACATCGTAGCCGATCTGGATACACCGGTATCGGCATATCTCAAGCTTCGGGACCTTAAGCCGAGATTTCTGCTTGAGAGTGTCGAGGGCGGCGAGCGGCTTGCGCGGTATTCTTTTCTGGGATTCGGTGATGCGCTCGAAGTTCGCCTCAATAGTAAGACCTTTTCGATTGGGGAAGAGGAGTTTGAGTGTCCGCAAAATCAGATGGATTATCTGAATTTGCTGCGAAAGGGATTGGCAGCAGCGCCACAACTTACTCCGCTGGTTGAGGGGCTACCGTTCTCAGGCGGTCTCGTTGGCGTATCCGGTTATGATGTAGTGCGCCTGTTTGAACGTTTACCGCGAAATACCATGCCTCAGATGGATATTCCGGGAGCGGCATTCATTGCACCATCATCTATGCTGATATTTGATCATTTGACTCGTCGCGTTGCCTTGCTACACAACAGTTCTGATGCTGAAAGACAAAATTTGAGAAAAGAAGTGATCAAACTTCTGCGAGGGGCGATACCATCCAACGTCAATACTGTGTCGACATCTCCAGCCGTTGGTAGTATGACCTACCAACAGTTTGCGGAACGAGTGGAAGCCTGCAAGGAGTACATTGCAGCTGGCGATATTTATCAGATTGTTTTGTCTATTTTGTTTCGCGGTGAGTCGAATGTTCCACCGTTCGAGGTCTATCGTGCATTGCGTCTACTCAATCCGTCACCCTACATGTTTTTTCTCGAGTTTGGAGATTTAAAAGTTGTCGGGGCGTCGCCGGAAGCATTGGTTAAATTGATAGGTAGAGCAGCTTCCCTGAGGCCAATTGCCGGTACTTTGCAACGTGGAATGACAAGTGAGGAGGACAGGGATAACGAAAGCTCATTATTGGATGATCCTAAGGAATCCGCCGAACATGTGATGCTTGTTGATCTAGCACGTAATGACCTCGGACGAGTTGCAGTGGCAGGCAGCGTGCATGTCGACCCATACCGCGCGATAGAACGATACAGTCACGTAATGCATATTGTCAGTGGCGTACAGGGCGAACTGGCAGCTGAATACGATGCATTTGATTTATTTGCCGCGAGTTTCCCTGCTGGGACCCTCGTTGGTGCACCCAAAGTACGGGCGATGGAAATAATTGAGGAAATGGAAGATGTCGGCCGTGGTCTTTACGCTGGTACGGCCGGTTATTATGGCAGTGGTGGTGATATGGATCAGGCGATCACAATCCGCACACTTGTATTCAATGGCAACGAATACAGTTATCAGGCTGGAGCGGGCCTTGTCGCAGACAGCGTGCCAAAGCGGGAGTTTCAGGAAATCCTTGCGAAGAGCGAGATTCTTCGCCGGGCCCTTGAAATTGCGGGAGGAAATTTATGAAGTATGGAGACCTTCGCATCCTACTGATCGATAATTATGATTCTTTCACTTATAACCTTTATCAAGGGTTTGCAGCGAAAGGAGTGGAAGTCCTTGTCTATCGAAACGACGCAATCGAAAAAGATCAAGCCCTCGCGCTCGAACCGACGCATCTTGTGATTTCTCCAGGTCCTGGGCGACCTGAAAATGCCGGTGTGTCGCTCACAATGATCGATGTATTCTCGGAAAAAATACCGGTGCTCGGCGTTTGTTTGGGGCATCAATGCCTTGTCAGTCACTTCGGTGGCGAGATCGTGCGTGCTGAATACCTGATGCATGGCAAAACTTCTATGGTTAAACACGACAATAAAACTATATTTGCCGGATTGTCCCAGCCATTCGAAGCTGGACGCTATCATTCACTATGTGCTAATCAACTAACGCTTCCGGATGTGCTGGAATTGACAGCACAAACCGAAAGGGGAGAAATAATGGGAGTCCGACATAAGGAACTTCCGCTCGAAGGCGTACAGTTTCATCCCGAAAGTGTACTTACGCCTGAGGGTGACAAGTTAATGGATAATTTCATACGGATGAAAAAGTATGAGCCATAGTCAATTATTGGAACGAATCCTAGCTGGCGACTCACTGAAGGAATCAGAGGCTGTCGAACTTATGTACGATTTGGCAGATGGTGAAATGACACCGGCCTTTGCCGGTGCGCTGCTGGCTGGATTAAGGGCTAAAGGAGAGACCGCCGATGAGATTCGCGGCTTTGCAATCGCAATGCGTGAACTTGCACTTCATCCTGCTATACCGTCAGGCAGTCCGATAGTTGATACTGTTGGTACGGGAGGTGATGGTTCTGGTAGTCTGAATCTGTCTACAGGTACAGGATTATTGGCAGCTGCTTGCGGTGCTCGTGTCGTCAAACACGGAAATCGGTCTATTTCTAGCAAATCGGGCAGTGCTGATATGCTTGAGCAGCTTGGCATGTTGTTGCCGCTAGATGAACAGGCGGCCATCAAGTGCCTGTTAGCTATCAATTTTACATTTCTATTTGCGCCGGTTTTTCATCCGGCAATGAAAGCGATAATGCCTGTTCGCACTGCACTTGGTGTGCGTACTTTCTTCAATATTCTGGGACCACTGACAAATCCTGCCGCTCCGCCATTTCAATTGATCGGTGCATTCAGCAAAAATACCGCAAAGCTCATGGCGGATACGCTGGCGGGTATGCCAATCGAAAGAGCATTCGTCGTATATGGCGAACCCGGATGGGATGAGGCGACTCCTGCCGGAGAATTTATTCTTTACGACACCCACAGGGGCTCTGTTGAAGAAATCATCAGAACACCGGAACAGTATGGGCTCAATCGCTGCAGGCCTGAAGAGTTGGTTGGCGACGACGCAAAACATAATGCGAAGGAGTTAATTCGCGTATTCGACAACGAAGACAAAGGCCCGCACCGTGATGCTCTGCTGATGGGTACATCGCTGGTCATGGAAGTACTCGGCATAGTTAGAGACGCAAAAGAGGGCGTGGAAATGGCGATGGCGGCGATAGAGGATGGCGCCGCAAAGAAATTACTCGATGATATGAAAACACATTTTGAAATGGTATGAGCGATTTTTTAAAAATGATGGCAAGACAAAGCGTTGAAAGGGTATCGGCGGCACAGAGATCGGTGCGTTCCACCGACCTGGATCTACCTGTCTTTCCACTTGCGCTCGGTACTTTCGATGTGATTGCAGAGATTAAGAATCGCTCGCCCGTAGAAGGCACACTTGCAAATGATGCCTCTAATCGCAGCGAAAAGACACGTTGTTACGCTGAAGCTGGTGCCGCTGCCATATCTGTGTTGACGGAACCGACACAATTTGCTGGTGAACTTGAACATCTGCAAGAAGTAGTCCGCATCGCTGCGGAATCCTCCGTACCGGTGATGCGCAAAGACTTTCTTGTTGATCCGATACAGATCCTCGAAGCTAAGGTCGTGGGTGCAAGCGGTGTCTTACTCATTATGACGATGTTATCCGATAAGCAAATTAACGACATGCTGAATTGCGCTTACGAACACTCAATGTTCGTTCTGCTGGAATCGTTCGATGAAGAGGATTTGCACCGTTCATCGGCGTTGCTTGATAAGACTCGGTATGGTGACCAAGCGGCGAGTGGGCATTTGTTCTTCGGCGTCAATACGCGGGATCTTCGTACATTACATGTCGATCCGGAGCGGCTCAAAACGCTGGCCCCCCACTTGCCAAAAGGGGCTGCATGTGTTGCTGAAAGCGGTCTCCATAACGGCCACGATGTGGCTGCTGCGGCAGGCTGGGGGTATAACTTGGCGCTAGTTGGCACAGCACTAATGCGTTCCTCTGATCCTGCTCAACTTATTCAGGAAATGCTTCTGGCAGGTCGCGAAAGGAGCACGGCTTGAAGTTGATATCGTATAAACATAATTGTAGGAGCGGTTTTAATTACGAAGTAGCCTCCTGCCCGACTAACGTTGATTTTTAGGAGCGTTATGTCTTGCCTAGTTAAAATTTGTGGATTGAAATATGTAGCAACCGTAGATACTGCGGTAGAAGCGGGTGCTGATGCAGTCGGGTTCGTATTTGCGAAGTCTGTGCGACAGGTAACAGCGCAGCATGCGGCATTTATCGCTGCAAATGTGCCGAAGAAGGTACTGCGTGTCGCCGTCATGATGCACCCGAGTATCGAAGAATGGGATGAGGTGCAAACAATTTTCTGTCCAGATGTTTTACAGACAGATATGGAGGATTTTCAATATTTGGATGTGCCAGACGATATCGAGATATGGCCGGTTATTAGGCAGGGAAATGCTCCAAGCAGCGAAGATCTACCGAACACCTTTGTTTATGAAGGTTTAAAAAGTGGCCAGGGGGAGACTGTTGACTGGAGTATCGCTGGCAAGCTCGCAAGAGGTGCCAGGCTAATATTGGCTGGCGGACTCAACCATGAAAATGTTGCTGATGCTATTCGTCAAGTCGGACCATTCGGTGTTGATGTGTCGAGTGCTGTTGAATCATCCCCCGGAGAAAAAGATCCAGACATGATACATGCGTTTATTGATACTGTAAGAGCGACGTCGAATCCAGTAAATAAGTAATTTTGGAAAACATTGTTAATGAAGTCGACATTAAATACCAACGAAGTAGTAACGCTGCGCAAAGCTCTGATTAATGGTGAGCTGCCGAATGCTCTTGGTCGATTTGGGCCTTTTGGTGGGCGCTATGTGCCGGAAACTCTTGTACCGGCGTTTGAGCGCTTGGAAGAAGGCGTCAAAGAACATCTGCATAGCCAGGAATTTCAAGCTGAGTTTCAGAAGGAGTTGCGTGAATGGGTAGGACGTCCGACCGCATTGAGTTTTGCGCCGCGACTTAGCGAACGCTGGGGGACGGAAGTATGGATCAAGCGTGAAGATCTAGCACATACTGGAGCACACAAAATAAATAATGCCATCGGCCAAGCACTTTTGGCGAAACGCCTTGGTGCAGAACGCATTATTGCGGAGACTGGAGCTGGACAACATGGTGTTGCATCCGCCGCCGCCTGTGCGAGAGTCGGTTTGCCATGCAGTGTATATATGGGGGCGGTCGACATGGAACGACAGGCGCCGAATGTTGATCGAATGCATCGTCTGGGTGCTAGAGTGTTATCAGTCGAAACTGGCGACAAGACTTTGCGAGCAGCTATTGACGAAGCTATGCGTGAATGGGTTTCAGATCCAGACGGCATCTACTATCTTCTGGGTTCTAGCGTCGGAGCTCATCCCTACCCATACCTTGTTCGCGAATTACAAAAGGTGATCGGTATTGAGGCGCGGCAACAAATATTGGATTTGGCAGGTGGGCTTCCCGATGTGGTATTCGCTTGTGTTGGAGGTGGGTCTAATGCCATTGGCCTTTTTTATCCGATGCTTGCAGACGATATCGAGCTGATTGGTGTTGAGGCAGGCGGCACCGGAGATGGGCTGGGACAGAATGCAGCAACCCTTACAACCGGTACGGCCGGTGTGTTGCACGGTTGCTACTCACTGATATTGCAAAACAATGATGGGTTGGTGCAGGAGGCACATTCCATCTCCGCTGGACTAGACTACTCTGGTGTTGGACCGGAGCATGCCTTACTTCAGACAGTGGGCAGAGTGAAGTATTTAACAGCGAGTGATGACGAAGCACTCGCAGCACTGAATGAACTCTGTGAAGTGGAAGGCATACTGACCGCACTCGAAACGGCGCATGCCTATGCAGTAGCGAAACGCTGGTCGAAGAATAATCCTGGCAAGCGAATACTGATTGGTAATTCTGGAAGGGGCGATAAAGACATGCCGATATTGACCAAGTACCGACCGAAGATGCGAAGCCATGAAACCGTATGAATTGATAAGCGCGGCGATCGAAGCAGCCAAAGCCGATGATCGAATAGGCCTTATTCCATTCATTACTGCCGGCTACCCGGAACCTGCCGGGTTTCTGAATACTTTACGAGCAGTCGCCAATATTGGAGACGTGGTTGAAATTGGTGTTCCATTTTCCGATCCGATGGCAGATGGCATGACGATTCAGAGATCTAGTTTTGTTGCGATCCAGAAAGGTGTCACGCTAAAGTGGATTTTTGAGCAGCTTGAATCGATCGCGGGTGAAATCAAAGTACCGATTGTTCTCATGTCGTATCTAAATCCATTGCTTGCCTTCGGATTTGAGAAACTCGCACAATGTGCACTTGATTCCGGTGTATGTGGATTTATTGTGCCGGATCTGCCATTTGAAGAGAGTCGTGAAATTCGGCATGCACTCGAACAAAAAGGTATCGGGCTTATCCAATTAGTGACTCCCGCAACCCCTGCTGAAAGACTTAAGATGTTGGCCAAGGAATCACGCGGATTTCTTTATGCGGTAACGATCACTGGCATTACGGGTGGAGGTAAAGCGTTGCCCGCGGATCTAACCGATTATCTTGATACTGTATCGACAGCCTCGAAATTACCGGTTTGTGCTGGTTTTGGCATACGCGCAGCTGAAGACGTCGTTATCATTGGTAAGCACGCCGACGCCGCAATCGTAGGCTCTGCACTAGTCGAAGTTTTGGAAAAAAACCAAGATCCGGCAGAATTTCTCAGACAGCTTCGCTAAAAAATAGGAACGGTATGCTTCAGCATTTGAAGCGCTATAAAATTCGAGCGTTAATGTATGTTGATAGTTAAGCAAAAACTGCGTAAGAGTCTGTATCTTGTCGTACTTTGTATATTCTCTATCAACGTAGTAGGTGATGACGAGATTAGATCGGTCTCCGTCACGTTTGAAGATGGACGTTATCATCTGAGTTCGAAATCACTGTTTGCGGCAACCCAGGACGATCTTTATGCGGTGTTGATCGATTATGATCTGTCCACGAAATTTACAAGCTTGATTGTTGAGAGTAGAAATGTAGAACCAGGAGCTGATGGTATGCCCCGTTTTTACACGCGCATGGAGGGGTGCATACTTTTTTGGTGTAAAACATTTGTTCGAAATGGCTATCTGCTGCTGGCGTCTAAGAACCTTATCGTTGCGATTACAGATCCTGAGACAAGTGATTTCGAATTCGGCCGTGAGAGATGGCAGTTGAGCGAAGAAGACGGCGGTACATTGGTAATTTACGATTTCGAGATGGAGCCTCGGTTTTGGGTACCACCGATTATCGGTCCATACTTTATAAAACAGGCGCTGAAAGATAGTGGCGCGCGTGCCATAAATCGAATTGGAGATCTAGCACGTGGAGAAGAGCCGCGTTTTTAAGCATGGACCTATTTGCAAAACAGTTACTGTATTGGCATAGAAAATTTGGTCGTAAGGATCTTCCCTGGCAGTATAGTCGAACGCCCTATCGCGTCTGGATTTCAGAAATCATGTTGCAGCAGACGCAGGTAGCGACTGTAATTCCTTATTACCAGCGATTTATTAAGTCCTTCCCAGATGTTGAATCGCTCGCAAGGGCATCTGTCGACGATGTACTGTGTCACTGGTCAGGACTTGGTTATTACGCTCGGGCCAGAAATCTGCATCGTGCGGCATGCCTGATTCGCGACCAACGCTCCGGTATTTTCCCCACTTCGTTCGAAGATATTATTGAGTTACCAGGCATCGGGCGATCGACAGCAGGCGCAATTTTGTCGCTGGCTTATGAGGAGAGGCATCCAATTCTCGACGGCAACGTAAAGCGCGTACTTGCGCGTTATCATGCGGTCGACGGTTGGCCGGGTAAGACGGCTGTGTCAGATAAACTATGGCAGCTGGCTGATGAACATACGCCGCAACAGGACGTTGCCGCATACACACAGGCAATCATGGATCTTGGAGCGACCGTCTGTATACGCAATAATCCGAATTGCAAGTGTTGCCCACTTAGAAATGGATGTAGTGCTTTGGCACTTAATGCTCTAAAGCAATATCCTGGTCGTCGCGAGCCAAAAGAAAAGCCACTACACAATACTAATATGTTGCTTGCTCATATCAAAAATGCTATCTATCTAGAGCGCCGACCTGACAAGGGTATTTGGGGCGGGTTGTGGAGTTTACCTGAGCTTGATGATGCGAAAGACGTGAATCAATGGTGTGAACATGAACTGAATGTTCGCCCAGCCGAACTTAATTATTGGGATACGGTGAGACACAGCTTCACGCACTACGATCTTGATATACAACCGATATCTGTGCGCCTATTAGCACAGTCGAGTAAAGTTAGGGATACGGAAGATAGAATATGGTATGAGGTGAGTTCTCCTCCACCGGGGGGGATTGCGACGCCGGTTAGCAAACTGATACAAACATTAAGAAGTTTATAAATGTCACGAACCGTTAATTGCGTACTGTTGAAAAAAGAAGGTGAGGGATTGGACTATGCGCCTTATCCAGGCGAACTTGGCCAACGAATTTACGATAATGTTTGTAAAGAGGCTTGGCAAAAATGGTTAGCCCACCAGACGATGCTGATTAATGAATATCGACTCACACCGATCGAGCCCGAAGCCCGCAAGATGCTTGAAACGGAAATGGAAAAGTTCTTTTTTGGTGAAGGTTCAGCGAAACCAAAAGAGTATGTCCCGAGTGATTGAAATAGTCCGTTAAGACGGGCGATTATTCAATAATAATCATACTAAGGGTAACTCTGTCGTATTTCTGACCGTCCTTATAGCTACACTCGAATTGACTCTAGCAACACCAGGTAATCGCGTTATCGATTCCTTGTGCACGCGTTCAAAATCAGCCATGTCAGATATGACAATACGAAGCAGATAATCGAACTCACCGGTCATGAGATAGCACTCCATGACTTCCGGCAAGTTCTGTACAGCGGCTTCGAATGCGGCGAGGTCACTTTGCTTCTCACGATGCAAAGTAATATGTACAAACACATTTCCTGCAAGATCTGCCTGGTGTTGATTAAGTAGGGCAGTGTATTTATCGATAAAACCATCTTCCTCCAGTCGTCGTACCCGTCTGAGGCAGGCAGATTCAGACAAGCTCACTAAGTCAGCGAGATCTACATTGCTGATGCGGCCGTCCTTTTGAAGGGCTTGTAGAATTTTTCTGTCGAATCTATCTATATTCATAGAATATTATTGTTTAATAACATTAATTAACGCAAGATTATATCGTATTTTGATCAATTTATCAGTCAAACAGCAAGCATATTGCATCCATTTGAAGATATCCTGCCAAAACACCTTAGAAAATACTTAGAGAAGCGAGAATGAAGGTAGGCGTACCCAAAGAAATAAAGGCGCTCGAATTCCGTGTTGGCATTACACCGACAGGCGTCCAGGAACTCGTCCACGATGGCCACAAAGTTATTGTAGAAATGGATGCCGGTGCTGGTATCGGGATGACAGATACGGACTATAAGAAAGCCGGTGCGAAGGTTGTAGCAACGCCGGAAGCTGTATTTGCTGATGCTGAACTGATTGTAAAAGTGAAAGAGCCACAGTTGAGCGAGTGTTCAATGCTTCGTTCGGGCCAAGTGCTCTTTACATATCTTCATCTTGCGGCCGATCCCAAGCAAGCAGAAGCGCTGGTCAATTCCGGTGTTACCGCGATTGCTTATGAAACCGTAACATCTTCAAGTGGCTCACTGCCGTTACTGACACCCATGAGCGAAGTTGCCGGTCGGTTGTCGATTCAGGCTGGTGCCTATGCCTTACAAAAATCGAACGGCGGTAGCGGTGTGCTGCTCGGCGGGGTTCCCGGTGTTGCACCGGGAAAAGTCGTGATCATTGGTGGTGGTGTTGCCGGTACAAATGCTGCGGAAATGGCTATCGGGCTTGGAGCCGAGGTGGTAATTCTCGATTGCTCGGTGGCGCGTCTTCGAGAAATCGATGATAGTTACACTGGCCGCGTTAAGACTCAATACTCGACCAAGCATGCGATTGACATATTGCTGCCCGAGGCTGACCTGGTAGTTGGCGCCGTATTAGTCACCGGTGCGACAGCACCAAAGCTTGTAACGGCCGCACACGTTAAACAGATGCGTGCCGGATCCGTTCTCGTCGATATTTCAATCGATCAGGGAGGTTGCTTCGAGACCAGCCGACCAACGACTCATTCCGAGCCAACCTACCTGGTTGATGATGTCGTCCACTATTGCGTGACCAATATGCCTAGTGCCGTATCCAGAACCTCGACGCTTGCGCTGACTAATGTGACGCTGTCATTCATCAAAGCACTGGCAAATCAGGGTTGGCGTGAAGCGTTGCGCCAGGACTCACATTTGGCGCACGGCCTCAACGTACATTCCGGCTACATCAATCACAAAGCAGTTGCCGACGACCTCTGGCAACATGCCGATCGCCAAAGATCCAGAAATGATAAAGGAATAGGCTATGATTACCTCTCGGTAGACGATGCATTGCAAACTGCTTGATATTGACTGCCAAAAACCTGTCGGGTTAATAATTTCTTCCTAAATGGCTAGGTAGCTATAGTTTGTAGGCAGTGGATTGAAGATCCGCATGCCGGCAGTTCGATTCTGCCCCTGGGCACCAAATTTTGGCGAACATAGATTAATGATTGGTGAACTTAGATTTAAAAATATAAGTTATTGCTTTTATTAAAAATTATTTTATAATAATACAGAACATCGGACTTTAAGTCCGCGTGCCGATTTCTAAACTCATCTCCTAGCCACCAATTAAGGTTTTACCTAACTTCTATAATTTGATCACTTTCCCTTTTTTCATCAGCTCTGATAAATGCAGGATGGTCAGAGTCTAGACATCTAAATTCAAGAATCACCGTATACATAACAATATCAGATGGAGATGATATCTCATTATCCATTTTAGTTCGTAGTAGTTGTTTGTTTTCTTGATCGCAAGTTTGACCTGCTGTTTCATAAACTTTTTCTATTGATTTTTCATATCCAGGACTGGTGGCAGAAATAATATATAAGTCTGGTCCTATAGTGATTACTTCACTAATAGTTGTGCAACCGAATAAATATAACAATCCTGCAATCAATAAAATCTTTTTCATGAGCGCTCTCTTTGGAATACTGTCTTTCCATTAACGACTGTCATAACTATCTCGGCATTAAGGATCTCTTCTGATGGAACAGTCATAATATCCTTTGAAAAAATAGTAAGATCAGCTAGTTTACCAACTTCTATAGTACCTTTTTCATCTTCTTGAAAAGCTGCAAAAGCAGGCCAAACAGTAAACATCTTTAATGCCTCTAACCTACTAACGGCCTGTTCTAAATGCCATCCTTTGTCATAAAAACCATCTAAATCCTTTCTTGCCACTGCTGCATAAAATTCAATTCTAGGATCACCAATTTCTACAGGTGCATCAGAGCCTCCTGCGATGACAACTCCCAAATCAATTAAGTTTCTCCATACATATCCATCACCTACTCTTTCCATACCAAGTCTATCAGGAGCAAAATGTAAATCTCCTATAGCATGGGAAGGCTGCATGGAAGCAATTATTCCCATGTTCTTAAAGCGGATCTGATCTTCTTTGGTAATAATTTGTGAATGTTCTATCCTCCATCTTGGCTCAACAATTTGTCTTTCTTCATTTGAAACCGAGTTGAAAGCTTCTTGGTACCAATCTAATGTAACTTTGTTTCCTCTGTCTCCGATAGCATGAGTTTGAATCTGTATACCTTTTTGTAATGCTTCTTCCAGAACTGGCATGATTTCTTCTTTCTTAAATATCAGGAGACCATCCGTATCGTAATCGTTATACTTTTCTAAAAGTGCAGCGCCCCTGGAACCTAAAGCTCCATCAGCATAATGCTTAATACTTCTTACAGTTAACATATGTTCAGGATCAAGAATGGCACCTCTCTCTAATAACTCCTTAGCAGGATCCCCTTCAGAAACTGCAAAATAGATTCTTTGTAACAAATCTCCTTCACTTTTTATCTCTTCAAGAAGTTCTACATCGGAGAATGTTCCTCCTGCAATTTGCACTTGAGTCCATCCCAGAGAGACATTTCTATTAATACCAACTTGTAAATCTCTTTTATCTTTTTGCCTTGTTCTTTGAGGTATTAATCTTTCTACTAAAGCAGTAGCTTTATCTATTAACATCCCAGTGGGCTCACCCTGCTTATCTTTCTCTATCCTCCCTCCATGAGGGTCTTGGGTAGCAGAATTAATGTCGGCTAATTTTAAAGCTAAACTATTAACTACTACCGCATGACCATCAGCCCTCTCTAGAATTACTGGCTTATCCAAAGCAAATCTGTCTAAATCGTACCTAGTTGGGAATCTCTTTTCTGGCCATACTTTTTCAATCCAGCCTCGACCTATAATCCATTCTCCTGAAGCTATATTGTTGGCAAAAATTTCTACTGTAGTTAGCATCTCTTTTAAGCTATTAATTCCTTGTAGACTTAAAGAATTCTCTCTATGCCCTATCCCTTTTAAATGTGCGTGAGAATCTACAAAACCTGGATAAACATAACTTCCTTTAAGATCTACTACTTTAGCTTGGCCACATTGATATTCTTTTGCCAAATTATTACTTCCAACAAAAACTATGACATTCCCTAATATTGCTAAAGCTTCTGCCTTGGAGTTGAATTCGTTTGCTGTGTAAATAGAAGTATTAATAAAGACTAAATCAGCTACCTTACAAATTTTTTTTTCGGTGCAACTTGAAAGAAATATAACTAAAAGCGCACTTAACAATAATGTTTTTTTCATCTATTCAACCTTACTGATACTACCCATGATTTGTTATCAATTAGTATTTAATATAGGTATATAAAAATACCTAATAGCCCTTTATATTTTAAATAAATATTAATAATAATTACTTATAAAATATAAATAGTAGTTATTTAACTACTCAAATTTTATAAGAATAAATTAGATTTTATAAATCGAGATTTAGTAAGACTAGTATTTAGTTATTTATTAAAAATAATAAGCTTCTTCTTTTGCATTATCATCAGGCTCAAGATTGATGCACCATCTTTTATCACCATCATACCAATGTACTTTTATCCATCCATGAAGATGCCCGAGCATGAGTTTTTCTATTTTTTCTAGGTTATTTCTTTTGATTTCTAGAGTTCTTTGTATATAACCTTCAGTAACATCTCTCATAGATTGGCTTAATAAAATAGCTGTATCAGTTTTAGTCATTCCTAATTCATTACTCATTGTTGCAAAAGTTCTTCTAAAATCATGTGCCGAAATATTTTTACCTAAAGGAAATATATCGTCATCTGAGTAATTACAAATCTTACTTAGTGAGACCCTTATGCTATTAATTGGGCCTAAGTTGAATTTATTTGGGAAGACATATTCTGGGTGTTTATTTGGATTGTTATTTCTGCATTTCATTAGATGCCACATAAGATTAGTCATTGGAATAATATCCACTTTTTCTGATTTATTTTTATGTAGTGTGATGATGTATTTTTTAAAATTAATATCCTTCCAGGTAAGTTGCGCAGCTTCCTCTTTTCTTTTACCTGTTATTAAGAGGAATAAAATATAGTCTCTTTGGGTCTCAGTAATTGCTGGTTTTTTACTCCAATAACCATAGGTAAAATTAGTAGGATTTTGCCATTCACCTCTCTGTTTTTTCCATAACCTTTCTATTTCTAAAGCTTGTTTGCCTTCATCAAAGACAGCGTAATAATCTTCATCAGAGATTACATAATCTTGAGAATCCATTTTAGGCGCATCTGTTCGGTATCTGATATGTGGTTGTGAGAGCCTTACTAAGGCAAATGACCAATTTTCGATTTTGTTTAAACTGATGTGTCGTGTTTTAGGTGGTCTTTGTTTAATGCCGCCTAAGATATTTTTACGAAAACGTTCAGCTACGTTATCAGTAATATATTCTTTCGTTTTAGCATAATTTAAAAGAGCAGAAACATAGCGTAAACAAACTTCTCTACTACCTGTGGTTTTCGCTTTAATCCACCAGGCTTCTAAATCATCAATAGATAATTCTCGAATGTCCTTTTTGATGAGTGTTGGCATTTGTTGAGAGACACGATATTGGTAATCCTTCTTGGTTTTGTCAGCTAGGTTTCTAATTTCGATGTATTTTGAAATCAGAGTTGCTAGAGTTTGTATATTCTTGTCTTGAGTTGCTTGTTTATTTTGTTCTGCTGATGGTTCTTTTCCAGTTCTTATCTGCAGTAGTTGCTTAATAGCAGTTTCTCTTGCTTGCTTGGCGGTAAAGAGATTTACGTCACCGATAGTAAAGGATTTTTTTCTACCATTGCCAAAACGTTTTGCCTCAACAGCATAAGTCTTTTTCCCATTAGCTCTGACTCTGATATAAAATCCTTTAAGTTGTTTGTCTCGTAGATAAAAATCTTTTTGACGTGCCCTGAATTTTTTAGCTGTATTATTGTTGATGGCTAAATATATAGAACTAGGCTTAGTTTTAAGCTGAATAACGTTAGAAGTTAATTTGGTGGCCATATGGTTAACATTTTAGCAAGAAAAAAATTTGGTGACCATGTTTGGTGAACTTTATAAAACTCATAAATTTATTATAAATATTAATGGCCAGGTAGCTCAGTTGGTAGAGCAGCGGACTGAAAATCCGCGTGTCGGCAGTTCAATTCTGCCCCTGGCCACCATTTCTATCAGTATGACAATGGATATTATTAACGATGGAAAATGCGATGAAGCTTGATAATAAGGTAGCAATTGTTACAGGTGCCGCAAGGGGCATTGGACTAGCTTGCGCAGAAGAATTCGCTGCACATGGGGCCCATGTCATGCTGTCAGATATTTTGGAAGATCAATGTGACTCCGAGGCTCGACGCATCGCACAGGAATTTGGCGTAAAGACCGAATCTATTCGCTGCGATGTAGCAAACAAACAGGATGTGGATAATTTGATCACAGAAACTCTCAATAAATTTGGCACGTTGGATATAGCGGTTGCAAATGCAGGTATTGCCAAGGCTGGCACGATTTTGGATCTAGACTCAGAGGACTTCGATGAAGTTCTTGCCATCAATTTGCGTGGAGTATTCCTGACAGGTCAAGCGGCAGCCAAAGTTATGGTCGCAAAGGGAGTCAAAGGCTCGATCGTTAACATGTCAAGCACCAACGCGGTCGTGGCAATACCTAATCAACTTGCCTATGTGACGTCCAAAGGAGGTGTTTCGCAGCTTACTAAGGCGATGGCTATTGGACTCGCTGAACATGGCATCCGTGTAAACGCAATTGGACCGGGATCGATAATGACAGATATTCTCCGTTCTGTTGCCGCTGACAAGACAGCAATGCGAAAGCTGCTGTCTCGTACGCCATTACGTCGTATCGGGGAGCCGGACGAAGTTGGTAAGGTTGCTGTTTTTTTGTCAAGTGAATATGCATCTTACATAACTGGTCAGACGATCTATCCGGATGGTGGTCGTCTGGCCCTTAATATCACTGTGCCGGTTGAAGAGTGATAATCATCAGCGGACGAATGCGAGAGAAATTAAGTGACAGACGATAAACCCCGAATTGCAGTCGACATTGGAGGTACTTTCACCGACGTTGTGCTAGAGCATGGTCGCAAACAGCATACCATCAAGGTATTGACCACCCGCCCTGATCCGGGGGAGGGAGTTCTTGATGGAATCGATCGTGTTATGACGCTAGCTGGACTGCATCCGAATGAGATTGGCCTAATTATCCATGGAACCACTCTGGCAACCAATGCGCTGATAGAGCGTAGTGGGGCCAAAACCGCGCTAATTACCACTAAGGGCCATCGCGATGCTGTTGAGATGGCACAGGAAAACCGCTTCGAGCAATATGACATTAATATCGACCGGCCTATCCCGCTGGTGCCACGGTACTTGCGATTGCCAGCCGAGGAACGCATGGACGTTAATGGCAATGTTCTGGTGCCACTGAACGAAGATTCAGTAGAGGAAATTATTACAACCCTTGATCAGCACGAGGTCGAGAGTGTCGCGATTGGTCTCCTACATGCCTATGTGAATAGCGCACATGAGCGTCGAATTGCCGAGATTCTAACGGAAAAACGTCCCGCCTTGACTCTGACACTGGCAAGTGAAGTATGTCCTGAAATTCGCGAATATGAGCGGTTGTCCACAGCGTGTGCAAATGCCTATGTAAGACCCTTGATGGCAACGTACCTGCAGACACTCGGCCATGCGCTTAAATCTCAGGGATTTACTTGCTCGTTTCTTTTAATGACTTCAGGCGGTGGTCTGACGACATTGGCAACGGCCATGCGCTTTCCGATCCGGTTGGTGGAATCTGGTCCGGCGGGAGGTGCCATTTTGACTGCGCATATTGCGCGTGAGTGTGGAATTAAAGATGTCTTAAGCTTCGATATGGGTGGTACGACGGCCAAGCTATGTTTAATCGATGAGGCGGAGCCGCTGAAGTCGCGTGCGTTTGAAGTAGATCGCGCCTATCGATTCCGAAAAGGTAGTGGTTTGCCCATAAGAATTCCCGTGATTGAGATGGTTGAGATTGGTGCTGGTGGTGGATCTATCGCCAGTGTCGACAAACTAGGCCGAATTCAGATGGGACCGGAAAGTGCAGGATCCGATCCGGGACCTGCTTCATATGACCAGGGTGGCAAATTGCCGACCGTCACTGACAGTGACGTCGTCCTTGGAAAATTAGTACCGGATCGTTTTGCCGGTGGCAATATTACACTGAATATCAAAAAGGCAACTGAAGCCGTAGAACGCGATATCGGTCAGCCTCTTGGCCTTGCTACGGAGATGGCGGCATTTGGTTGCAGTGAAATTGTGGATGAAAATATGGCTACTGCAGCCCATTCTCATGCAGTTGAATGGGCTCGAGATGTTGCTAAACGTACCATGGTCGCCTTTGGCGGCGCAGCACCGCTGCACGCCGTACGTCTAGCAGAAAAAATACAGGTAAATCAGATTATCGTGCCGACGGCGGCAGGCGTCGGTGCCGCTGTTGGATTTTTGCTCGCGCCTATTGCTTACGAGGTTGTCCGCAGCCGTTATGTACGCCTTTCTGAAATCGATATCGAACAGGTGAAGAGATTATTTCAGGACATGCGTGAGGAAGCGACCGTGGTTGTAAGACAGGGTGCGCCAACACAGAACTTTACTGAGAAACGAGAGGCGTTAATGCGCTTTGTGGGTCAAGGCTATGAGATCCCAGTCCCTGTGGATGACATTGTTCTGAAGCCCGGTGGGGAAACACATTTGTTAGCTGCCTTCGAGGCCGTATATGTGGGACTTTATGGTCAAACTATCCCGGGTCAGGATGTGGAAATAATTAGCTGGACGCTTAGTTTGACTGTGCCAAATAAAGTAACAGCCCGTTCTGTAGAAACAATTTCTAACGGGGCTAAACCAAGCCCGATTGCATCACAGTCTATGTTTGATCCTGGTCTTAGCAAATCCTCACAAGTTCCGATTTACGATCGCGCAACACTTCAGCCAGGTGACCGTATCGCAGGGCCGGCACTGATTGCCGAGGACCAAACAACTACTGTGGTAACGGAAGCTTATGACTTGAGCGTTAATTCCTTGGGATATCTTGTTTTGAATCGGCGTGAGAAGGATCCAATATGAGCAATAGCGCTATTGATAAAATCGAGATGCAAATCATGTGGAATCGCCTGATTGCAGTCGTTGAAGAGCAGGCACAAACTTTGATCCGCACAGCGTTTTCGCCGACCGTACGAGAAGCGGGTGATCTCTCGGCGGGTGTATTCGACACAAAGGGTAATATGCTGGCACAAGCAGTCACGGGGACACCCGGTCACGTTAATGCCATGGCTGCTTCGGTCGGTCGGTTTCTCGAAGAGTATCCGTTGCAGATATTGCAGGAAGGCGACGTCTTGATCACCAACGATCCATGGGATGGTACTGGCCATCTGAATGACTTTACCGTTGTCACTCCGACATTTCAGAATGAGTCTTGCATCGCTTTGTTTGCCTCGACGACCCATATCGCAGATGTGGGCGGATTGGGATTTGGCCCTGAAGGCCGCAATGTCTATGAGGAAGGAATTCAAATTCCGATTACGCATCTCTTTCGCAAGGGACATCTAGACGAAACGTTGATGAAAATTATCCTTGCTAATGTCCGTGACCCCATTGCGGCAGAAGGAGACTTATATTCTTTGACCGCCTGCAATCGTGCGGGGGGCATCCAATTATTGGCCATGATGCAAGAGTTCGGTCTTCCAGATTTGTGCACTTTGGGATCGATGATCATAAATACCTCCCGCGATGCTATGCTCGAAGAGCTTGGCAAGCTGCCAAAAGGCGAATACCGAAGTAGGATGAGGATCGACGGTTATAATCAACCCGTCGATTTAATTTGTGCGCTGACTATTACGAACGACGAAATCGCAATCGATTTTGCGGGCACATCCAAACAATCTTCCTTTGGAATCAACGTACCCATTACCTATACGCAAGCTTATGCATCTTTCGGTGTACGTTGTGTTATTGGAAACGATATTCCTAATAATGCTGGGTCAATCTCGGTAATTCGTGTGACCGCGCCTAAAGGATCGTTACTAAATGCACCGCGCCCGGCAGCGGTGTCCGCACGTCATGCCATCGGCCAGATGCTGCCTGATCTCGTTCTTGGATGCCTCGCGGAACCTCTTGAGTGGCAGGTGTCAGCACAGGGTGCAGGGTGCCTATGGCTTCCGGTCATTTTTGGAGGCCCTGGTGTTGCTGGCGAATATGAAGGTGACCCCGGCCCCGAATTCGTAATCAATCCCTTTCATTCGGGCGGCACTGGTGCTCGACCGACCAAGGATGGATTGTCTACCACGGCATTTCCCTCTGGCGTAAAAAATACGCCGGTTGAGGTTAATGAGGCAACGGCCCCGATTATCATTTGGCAAAAGGAATACCTGACAGATTCAGGCGGTGCAGGTAAATTTCGAGGTGGACTTGGGCAGATTATGGAATTTGGCCATTCATACGGTGCACCCTTTGTTGTATCGAGAATGTTTGACCGAATCGACCATCCGGCCGAGGGCTTTGCCGGTGGACAGGACGGTGGATGTGGCAAGACCTATATCTCTGATGGCCATCTATTGCCGGGCAAGGGGCGGGACTTGATCCCCGCCGGAGAGAGTTTTTTTATAGAAACGCCGGGGGGAGCCGGCATCGGTGATCCCGCCGCTAGAGAGCCAGAGATGGTGCACTCAGATTTACGAGATGGATTGATTTCAGAGCACTCTGCCAGAGATATTTATCGCTTAGCTGAAAAATAATCAGGATATTATTGCTCTATTTATAAATCGCCACCGGCGGTCCCAGACTGTCGAAATCTGGGGCGATTCCAAGCCCTGATTCTTGACTGGCCTGCATGCGGCCGTTATGTCGTTGCGGTGCACCAGACGCGTTGCTTACCGTTACGTAACTATTAAAATCCGTTGCGGTGAACCTGAATTGCTCGGGCGTAGAATGTGCAAGATGGGCTATCGCTGCAGTTATTATGTCGCCGCCCCAGCTGTCTTCTATGGTCATCGGAATGTTCAATGTGACGCACAAATCTCGTATTAGTCTGGCCTTGCTGATACCACCAACTTTGGAAATTTTTAGATTTATGACGTCCATCGCAAGATCGCTTTGGGCTTGCAATAGTGCGCCTACGCTGTCGATCAACTCGTCCAGCACAAACGGCAATTGTGTACGACGTCGAATAGATAGGCAGTGCTCATAACTGATACATGGCTGCTCGATATAGACATCTATATCTCGAACTGCATTGACAACCCGAGCTGCATCATCGACCCGCCAACCTGTGTTCGCGTCGGCAATGAGAACCTCGCCGGACTGTAATACCTCAGAGGCCGCGCGTATTCTTTTGATATCCACCTTCACGTCACCACCGACCTTGAGTTGAAATCGGCGATATCCTTCATCGCGGTATTGCGCTACGTTCTCCGCCATTTGTTCAGCTGGACGCTGACTTATGGCACGATACAGTTCAATACTTTCACCTTGTCGGCCACCAAGTAAATCGCAAACGGGTTTATTACAGGCTTTGCCCAACAAGTCCCAGCAGGCCATATCGATCGCTGATTTGACATAGGGATGTCCGAGCAGTGCCGTGTCCATAATTGAGTTGATTGCAACAATGTTAGTAGGGTCTTGACCTAAAAGATGCTGCGCAAGTTCACCAATACCTGCTCGTGCACCGGCACCGAAAGCTGGCAGGTAAAATGGGCCCAGCGGACATACTTCTCCGTATCCGATCAAATCCGTATTTGTCACAATCTCTACTACGGTACTGTCGAAAACATCGACGTATCGACCATCTGACCAGGTATACCGACCTTCTACCAATGGCAGGTCAACCTGGTAAACGCGTAGTTCCTTTATTTTCATGTTATGAACCTTCTTTCCAAAAATACTCAGTTCAACGGAATTTCGGTACGATGTTGCAGAGACCATGGCACTATCTGATTGGGAAATGGCATGGGGTTACCCTATGAAGCGCCTGATAAGTATAACCGCCAAGGCGATAGGCACGATGAATCTCATCAGAATATGCCAGGTTCTGAATGCCAGACCGTCAGATAGCCTCATTTCTTCCCTGATTGCATCTTTTGATGCGAACCAACCGATGAAGATTGCAGTTAATAACGCGACGACGGGGAGCAACAAGTTCGCCATCACGTACTCGATACTGTCGGCGATTGTCTTTCCTTCGAAGGAAGGAAAGAACGACAGCGGGTAAAAATCACTTAAAAGATTGAAAGATAATACGGACCCGAGACCGAGGAACCACATTACAAAACCCGAAGAGATGGCCGCCTGTGCGTGGGTAAGTCCGAATTTTTCTTTGACCCATAAAACCGCCGGCAAGAATTGTCCGATACACGAAGTAATTGCCGCAGCGATCAAGAGAAAGAAGAATATGCTGGCGAAAATTTGTCCGCCCGGAAGATCACCGAAGACAATAGGTAAAGTCTGAAATACCAATCCCGCACCAGAATCTGGTGCTAGTTGATGCGCGAATACCAGCGGAAAAATTGCAAATCCGGCTAGCAGTGCGACTAACGTATCTGCGCCCACGACGATAAATGCATTTTTTGGAATCGACGTTTTCTGGTCTAAGTAAGAGCCATAATTAATCATCACTGCCATGGCAAGGCCGATGGAAAAGAACGCCTGTCCCAGTGCTATCAATATTGTTTCGCCTGTGACACGACTAAAATCAGGTTTTAACAAAAATTCGACTGCTGTTTGCACGTCACCTACGGATAACGAGTATCCGACTAGTATCAGCAACGAAACAAAAAGAGTAGGCATGAGTATTTTTACGGCTTTTTCTATACCGGCATGCAGGCCACGCGAATTAATGAATACGGTAAGCACGACAACTACGGTATGCCAGAAAGCGATTCTGATAGGATTTGCCATCAGACTTTTAAACATGGATTGTGAGCCGTCAGCAGTAATTTGCTCAAATGAGCCGCTTGCTGCTCGTACGAAATAATCCATCGTCCATCCGGCAATGGTTGTATAGAACAGCATCCCCGCGAATGCTGCAATAACTGCGATGCCGCCAACATTACCCCATGCGGTGGATGTGCCGGATTGTTTGGCAACCTTCCTGATACTACCAGAGGCAGATATTGCACCTGCGCCTCGCCGGCCAATGGTCCATTCGGCCATGACCAGCGGTACTCCGATGCCGAAAGCGCACAGCAAGTACACTAGAATGAATGCACTACCACCGTTCTCGCCGACGAGGTAAGGAAAACGCCAAATATTGCCGAGGCCGACGGCAAACCCTACCGACGCCAAAATAAACGTCAGTTTCGATGACCAATTTTCCTGAGTACCACCTGATGTAGGTGCTGCCATTTTATTTACCCCTAATTATTGTTGCTATTTGATATATAAAACCTTAGAGAATCGATTGGTGCCACTAACCTTCCTTCAGTGATACGGTGCTGAAAAAGGAGCACTCGATATCGGCTGTTATAACTGGCGTACGATCGCGAAAATTATATATACAATATATTGGTTTGATATTGGAAGTGTGATTTGAATAAATTGATGTGTAAAAGAATATTTTTGTTAGCAGCATGTGATTCCTTTGTAGAATATTTGCCTTGTGCTAGACAGTTAAAAATATGCTCGAATTAATACCGATTGAGATAGTACCCTATGAGAACTGATATACCTCACTCTGGTTTTAAGTGTTGAAGTCAGAATGCGCCAGATACTGGATGCTGTTGCTGTTTGTAGCGGCGTTGATCACAGGATGTGTGAGTAAATCCAATACTAACCATTTATCTACCGCTGCGTTAGGTGCATCCAATCACGTCAACATAGATGATTTCTTCGACGAGGTCTTCGAACGAGAAGTATCTCAAAGTCCGGAATTTCAGACTAGGCTTGGCCGTCGCACCAATCAACTCGGGCAATGGGACGACTATTCAGACGAATTTGCGGCTGAACGTATTGCACAGACAAAAGCAGACCTGGATCGTTTGCAGTCCGATTTTAAATACGATGCACTTACGAATGAGCAGATGCTGAGTTATGACTTGTTCGTTCTGAACTCTGAAAGAGACATTGAAAACTTTGCATTTCGTAGACATCACTACGTTGTCGACCAATTCAATGGACAGCTGTCAGGATTGATCACTATATTGCAAAACAATCATAGGATCGAAAATGAACAGGATGCGAAAGACTATATCTCGCGAATACGCGGACTCGGCTATGTCCTGCGGGAATACACACGACAGCTTCAGGATCGCGCTTCCTTTGGGGTAATAGCACCAGCATTTTCATTTAAGGATGTGCTCATGGATGCGCGTGCCATTTCCTCCGGTGCACCAATTAAAGATTCGACGCAAGATAATATTGTTTTCATCGATTTCCGGGAAAAACTTGAAGAGTTACAGCTTGATGCTAAACAAGCTGATGAGCTGCTACTACAAACGACAGATGCACTCAAAGGACCATTCAGAGAGGGATTCATGACGTTTATAGCAGAGGTCGAGCGGCAACAGGTAATTGCTAGCGGTGATATGGGAGTGTGGTCGTTGCCCAATGGTGAAGCCTTCTACAGGAATAGAATCTATCACCACACGACCTTGAATTTAACGGCGGATGAAATACATGCAATCGGTCTCGAGGAAGTTGCTCGGATACACGATGAAATGCGTCACATCAAAAATTTGTTGAGATTTAATGGCACGTTGCAGGAATTTTTCGAATTTATCCGAGAAGATTCAAACAACTACTATGAAGATTCTGATTCTGGGCGGGAACAATTTTTGGCAGATGCGCGCGCTCAGGTCGAAGATATATATCGCATCGTCGGTAGTTACTTCAATGAATTGCCGGATGCTGATCTTGAAGTTCGCCGGGTAGAACCATGGCGTGAGAATTCTACCAGCATAGCGTTCTACAACAGACCGTCAGAAGATGGCAGTAGACCTGGTATCTACTATGCAAATTTAGCCGATATGACGAGCGTGCAGAAATATGTTTTCTCGGCGATCACCTATCACGAATCGGTTCCCGGTCATCATTTTCAAATTGCTCTGGCACAGGAACTTGATGCAATACCGAAATTCCGTAAATACTCGGGGTACGGTGCATTTACCGAGGGGTGGGCGTTATACGCTGAGCAACTAGCGAAAGAAATGGGGTTTTACGTTGATCCTTACCATAATTTTGGGCGCTTGCAGAATGAGTTATGGCGTTCCGTACGATTAGTGCTGGACACTGGCATTCATGCAAAAAAATGGTCACGTCAGCAATCGATTAACTACTTCCGAAAAAATACACCATTGTCGGAAGGGGATATTGTGACCGAAGTTGAACGATTCTTCGTCAATCCCGGACAAGCGCTGGGCTATAAAATAGGCATGCTCAAAATACTGGAGTTGCGCGACCGTGCAAGAGAAGAGTTGGGCGATGACTTTGATATTCGTGAATTCCACGATTCGGTCATAGGAGCAGGTTCACTACCACTGATAATTCTTGAGCGACAGGTAGATCAATATATATCAGCTTTTAAGTCGAAATCTGTGAAAAGACCATAAATTTAACAGGAGGTGGCAAAGGGTACGGCCACAAAGTACCTAAAAAAACAAAGGAGCGAACGAATGTCTTTTTCAAATCATCCCTAGCTCTATACGATTTCTTGTGTTTTCCTGCTTATAAGTTTTCTTCGAGGAAGATCGATTTTTCAACCTTGGAAAAGACCGCCTGATAAAATTCTTTATTTTGAAGCGGATCTGCTCGAACGAGCTTTTGACTAGAGTTGTACTGCTCTACCACAAAACTAAGTCGCGTTTTAACGCTACTTTTCTCAGTGGTTACATTTGAGGTAACTGCAATAATCTTAGTTGTTTCGTAGTCAAGGAAAGGAAGAACAGCCCAGAAAATACCACCTGTCAAAATAGTTCCAATTGCAGCACCCGCAATTTTGCTCTCATTTATCTCTTTTTCGGACAGGGATGCCGTAAGTATTCCAGCAGCAGAATCTGACAACTTGATTGTAAAACCCTCATCTTGTAACGCATTGATAACGGCTTTAAAAACTACTAACTCGTCAACATTCTCATAATTTCTCGTCTGAAGATCTCGTAACTCTACTTGAGACATCAATGTTGCTTGATTGGCGCAACCACTTTGTAATAACAGTGCAAATAATATTATTAAAGAGATTCTTTTTTTACAGGAGAGCAACACGATCAAAACTTACTTCGATGATAAGCTAAATCCATCACTTGGTTCTGTTCGTCAAATCTTATAATCACGGTAAGCACCACAGAAGAATTCCTGTTTCTAGATACTCTACCCGTAATAGCTCCACCTACAGGGTCTGTAAGTACTGTTAATACACCCCCTACTGATTGTGCGAACTGTTCAGTTGAAAACTTATCGTATACCCAAGTCTCGCCTTCTCCCGATGCCTTTTTTACGATATTAGGACTACCTAAGATTTTAATGACATCGATGGATTGCATTCCTACATGGATATCCTTTTGAACCAGGCCGACAGTCAATTCGGTATTATGAATATCTTCAGTCACTGGCAATGTTGCTTGACATCCCATTGCTAACAAAGGCAATGACATGAGAATTAAATTATGTATTGGTGACATATCTTTTTATTAGAAAATAGTGAGTATCTAAAGTGAGTATCTAAAGTGAGTATCTAAAGTGAGTATCTAAGGTTAAACGATTTATTTCAATATCGGTACCAATATAATTGGCATTATAATCAGTATTTTCCTTCCAATCTTTTGGGAAATTTTACCTCTCTATCCATAACGAACCATAACGAAAAATTATTCCTTTTTAAGGTAAGTAACGGGTTGTTGATAAAATAGTAAAGTTTACAAGGTAGTAACTATGATTCAATTTATTCAAGAATTTCATGAGGCAGTCTCTGCTGAGACCTGTTCGCAGCTCATCAAAAAATTTGACTATTACGAGTCCCATAACGAAGGACAAGTACGAGTGCTTGACAAATTTACGACGGACGGTGGGAGCGCTGACGACACCAGAACGAAAGAAGCAAAAGTCATTTATGTGGACACGAATATTTTGTCACAGTCGGATTCCGACTTTTTAGAATTAGTAAAACAGTGCGTTGAAGGAATATATCGATGTGTTCCGCTCTACGTACAACAATTGAAACAAGTTGTTATGGCGCCAATACAGATTAACCAAATCGATTTCCTCAAATACGAGCAGGGAGAAGGATTTTATGGATCTCATATTGATTGTGGTATGAAGGGCTTAGAGCATCGGATACTCAGTTTTGTCTTATATCTCAACGATGTAAAAGTGGGAGGAGAGACGGAGTTTGTACTACAAGATGTGATGGTTAAACCGGAAGCAGGAAAACTCGTGATATTTCCATCCAACTTTTGTTTTGTACACCAGTCCAACCGAACGGTCAGTAACGCAAAGTATATAATAGCAAGCTTCTCTTCATTTGCTGCGTAATGAATTCTAGGCTTTGTCGCTGGTTACTTTGTAATGAGTCAAAAAAATCACTGGGAAAAAGTCTACTCCCGCAAACTTAATGAAAAGCTAGGCTGGTATAAGCTCCATTTGCAAACTTCCTTAACTTGGATCAAGGGACTCAACTTAGGTGCGGATGCTCCTATAATAGATATTGGTGGAGGTGCATCCACATTGACCGATGATCTATTGGATGCCAATTACCGATCGATCACAGTCCTCGATATATCAGAGAAAGCTCTGTCTTCGAATAAGGCGCGATTGGGAAAGAAAGCAGAGTTGGTTACGTGGTTGAATGGTGATATTACTTCGGTTGATTTGCTAACTCATCAGTACGAATTGTGGCATGACCGAGCAGCATTTCATTTTCTCACCGAGCGTGATCAGCAACGGAAATATCGAGACAAACTTCTAAAGGCATTGCAGCCAGACGGACATCTGATTATCAGTACTTTTGCATTAGAAGCGCCGCCAAAGTGCAGTGGTCTACCGGTACAACGATATAGTCAGGACCAGTTAAGCAACACTTTTGGTGAGAAATTTGAATTAATCCGCTATCAGAAAGAACAACATATTACGCCGAGTGGCGTAGAACAAATGTATCTCTATTGCTATTTCCATAGAATAGATTAATAAATATATAACTACTGTTGATACAAAGCGGATATCAGACAAATCTCTGTTAGGCTAGTCTGGAGTCAATTGGGATAGTCAAAATATTGCAATGAATAAATTTGGACATAGCAACATTACCCGGATAGTCGAAATAGTTGCTGTTATTCTCATTTTTGCCATAGCGCAAACCGCTCAAGCTCAACAGTTTGACGATAGGCTAATTGAGCGAGTTCGTGCAGCCTCCCATATGATTCCAGGGGACTTGCCTCTCGAGGTTCGCTTCCAGAAATTTGTTTCCTACTCAGGACCATTGTCTGCATGGGTTGAAGATGCGTCATCGGACGCCTACCCAGGAGTCGTTGGGGTTTTCCAGATTCGATTTTCCGACGGGTGGATCATGGTGGACGGAGGGGCCGATGAAGGGATGATTTCATGGGAGGCTGAATTTTCCGACGAAGATTATGAGCTGGTTGGCGCGGCATTGCGAGGCGCTAGCTTAATTATTGCAACTCATGAACATGCCGATCATATAGCTGGACTTGTAAGTGCTCGTTGGGCTACCGATGTAGCGAGACGAGCTTTGCTAACTACTGAGCAGTTGGAAACTCTAGTAGAGGAACCAGATCATCCAAGTATTCAGATTTCTCAGGAACATGCGGACCAATTTCTATCAGTTAGGTATGACGAATTATTGCCAATTGCGCCGGGAGTAGTCTTGATCAAGGCACCTGGACATTCAGCAGGTTCGCAAATTGTGTATACCAAGCTTGATAGTGGAACTGAAATACTGTTTGTTGGAGATGTAGTTTGGGTAACAGCCGCTTTGGAGAGTGGTTCGCAAAAGCCGCCCAGTGTTAGTTCTAAGGTTGGTGAAGACCGAGATGCTTTGATGTCGCAAATGCAATGGTTGCAAGAAGTGCGACAAAATGGCCCATACATCGTTGTTGCTCATGATATCCGCACCCTGGATATGCTTATTAAAAAGGGTGTGATCAAGGACGGTGTTTATTTTGACAGATCAGATTGAATCGGACCAATCTGCCTACATTAGCTGATCGAGTTGTATAGACCTCTTTAAATTGATTCTGATATCTAAGTATTGAATCGACTGCAGCGTTAGTTTTGACCGTGATTGTCCAGCACGAACTTTGCTAGGTCACGCTTGAATTTCTCCAGGGACGGAGGGTGTACGTACATCATGTGTCCGGATTCATACATAGCAACCGTAATACGTGCACGTTGCTCCGCGTTAAGGTCCATGTGGCTCAATACGTAGTCGAGCACAAAATACGGTGTGGCCAGGTCAAAATATCCTTGCTGTACTAACACTTTCATATGCGGGTACAGGGTCATTGTTGTTGCGAGATCAACGGCAGTGTTAGTTATCAGCGTTTCTTGACCGCTCGGTAGTGTGTGCAGCCAATCCCAGTTCTTATATAACCCACCGGATATGATGTAATCTCGGTTTTGCTTGAAACCGAGGTCATTGGTGTAGTAATGCATAAAGCCCGCTGTAAACGCCGGGCCGATTCCGGCACCAAATGGATCATACTGCATGGTCGCGTTGACTCTATCTAGGCTACGACCCTTGAAGCGCGAATCCGCACGGCCCACTGTTACATCTTGGTCACGCAATAATTCCTGCGTAAAATGAAAATGACTGACTCGCAGGTTGGAATGATTCCAGTACTCCTCACTCAATCCCGTATATTGAGATAGTTTGGTAACAATATTGGTACGTTCCACTCCAGATAGTTTTGAGCCCTTCAACAGGGCTGGTGAATATTCATTTATAGCGAAATCCTCAACCTCGGTGAGAAACTCAACTAGGTTATCAGGACGTTCTTCTAGTACTCCGTGATACCAAGCAGTTGCAGCGAGTGTTGGCAGGTATAAAGCGTGCGGTAGGTCTATGGCAAAACGATCCCGCGCTGCGGCGGCATCCATAAAAGGTGATACTAGAATGACACCATTTAATCCCATGCCGTACTTTTTCAGCAATCGGTATGCAACTCCGCCAGTTCTAATGCCACCGTAGCTTTCACCAAGCACAAATTTTGGCGAGTTCCATCGGTTGTTGTCGGTGATAAATCGTGCGATAAATTGTGAGGAAGCATTGATATCAGGATCGACACCCCAGAAGTCTTCTGCGCTACCTTTACCTGCCAGGATTCCGTACCCGGTCCCGACGGGATCCATCATTACAAGGTCGGCTACGTCGAGAATACTGAATTCATTGTTTATCGCACTGAATGGTGCCGGACCGGTGACTTCAGTATCGACAACTGGGATGCGGCGCGGTCCGAGAACGCCCATGTGCAGCCAGATCGAGGCTGAGCCGGGACCACCATTATAGGCAAACATAATTGGTCGATTGGATGGGTCTTCGACACCGTCTTTTATATAAGAGGTGTAGCCGAATAGACCTGTAGCTTCATCCTCACCGTTACGCATGACAGCCAGTCCTGCGGTGGCAGTGTAGCGGATTGTCCTTCCGTCAATAAGGACGCTGTGCTTAGTCGTTACCGACTCCGCTTCTGGTTCCTTTATGATGGATTCGTCTTTGGGATTGGTTTCCTGGGTTAGAGCAAGACCACCCGACATAAAAAATAAGACAATTGTACTCACATATATTCGCATGCCTGACTCTCCCGACGATTGTTACATTAGTGCTTCTAAAAAATATATTATATTACCTTCTTGTAAATACTACCCGTCTCGGGGAAAGAACAATGAAAAAATTATGCCTATTACTCTTCTGTATACCCAGTAGCCTGCTTGCACAGATGACCAATGTTGTACTCCCGCCTGGTTGGGAGAATGACCCACCTAAAATTCAGTCCCTGGTTACCTTTGCGCGCGGGGAAAGCGATCTACGAGGGGCAGTTAATAGATACTTACTAGATAAAGCGGCCATTGAGCGACGCTATGAAGTGAAATATTCACCAGTGAGAATCAATCGACTGACCAAATTCTATCTAGGTTGGCAGATGAGACTTAAGGAACTTACATTTGACGATTTGAATTATGAAGGTCAGGTTGATTACATTGCATTACGAAACCGAATCAACTATGACCTGGAAGTGGTACATCTTGAGGAAGAACGCGGCCAGCAGATATCGTCGCTTTTGCCTTTTTCAGATAGTTTGAGACGCTTGCAGGAGGATCGTCATGATCGGAAGCGCGTACATCCACGTACTGCGGCAGGCATACTCAATGCAGTTGCAAGCGAAGTTAATGGATTAACGGATGAACTTACAGCGGATGGTGCTAATGCAACAGATCGGAGGGAAGATATTTCATCGGTAGTTGCCTGGCGTGCGGCCAACCAGGTACAACATTTACGTGATGTTCTAGCAGATTGGAACTCCTTTTATGACGGATACGATCCTATGTTCAATTTTTGGGTGCCGGAACCGAATGCTAGGGTTGATACTGCCTTAGCAGGCTACACCAAAGCCATCAATAAACATCTTGTAGGTATAAGCAAAGAAGAAAAAGCACCTATTATTGGCGATCCGGTACTTGAAGAGGGGTTGCGCGCTAATTTAATGATCGAAATGATTCCATACACTGCGAAGGAGTTAATAAAGATAGGCGAGCAGGAATTTGCATGGATAGAAAATCAGTTTCGGATTGTGTCAAATGATATGGGTTACGGTGACGATTGGTTCGCAGCTCTGGAGCACACAAAGAACTTAGCACCACCACCGGGAGAAAAGCCATGGCTCATTTTCAACATAGCAGAGTATTCGGAAAATTTTATAGAGGATCTCGATAACATCACACTGCCTAGTTTGTCACGGGAGGTATGGCGCCTAAAAATGCAAACACCAGAACGCCAGTTAATCAACCCATTCTTCACCGGAGGCGAAGTGACTCGGGTGTCTTATCCGACCAGTGGAATGACGCACGAGGACAAGATGATGAGCATGAGAGGGAACACACCACACTTTAATTTTGCCACCGTGCATCATGAGTTAGTCCCAGGCCACCATATGCAGGGATTTATGTCCAATCGATTCAACGCGCATCGTGGACAATTGAATCGGACGCCATTCTGGGGCGAAGGTTGGGCACTTTACTGGGAATTTCTATTGTGGGATGCAAATTTTCCGAGAAATGATCCCGACAAAATAGGTATGCTGTTCTGGAGGTTGCATCGCGCAGCAAGAATCATTTTCTCGCTTAATTATCACCTAGGAAACTGGACGCCTCAGCAGGCCGTCGACTTTCTTGTAGAGGACGTTGGTCACGAGCGGGCCAACGCAGAAGCTGAAGTTCGACGCACAACCATTGCCACACCGCTATATCAGATTGCTTATATGATTGGTGCCCTGCAATTTCGAAAATTGTATGAAGAACTTGTGGAATCCGGAGATATGACTGCTCGTGAATTCCACGATTCAATTATGCAAGGAGGTCGATTGCCCGTAGAGTTGGTACGCGCCAGGTTGATCGGTCAGAAATTATCTCCAGATTTTCGCAGTGAATGGCGATTTTACGGAGATCCGTAAATCGTATGTTGTATGCGCTCGAAAATACTTATTTGAAATGATTAAACCTTACTGTTGAAGGGATTATTCTCTGTGTTAGATAAAACATTATATCGGCGACTGGGTAGAACTGGATTGCGCGTATCGCCACTTTGTTTAGGTACGGACAATTTTTCCAATCCTACGCCGGAAGATGAATCAGTTGAAATTATCAACTATGCGATTGAGCATGGTATTAACCTCATCGATACCTCCAACAGTTATGCTGGCGGTGATGCCGAGAAGATAATTGGCAAGGCATTGAAATCAAATGGCCGTCGTGAGGACATCATACTGGCGACGAAAGCCTATTATCCGACAGGGGACAAAGGGATCAACGATCAAAGAACTTCGCGCAAACACCTTATGCGTGCATGTGAGGATTCACTACGGCGACTACAGACGGATTACATTGATCTCTATCAAATGCACCGTGTTTGCTCAGAAACAGCAATCGAGGAGACACTTGGAACACTAACTGATCTCCAGAGGCAGGGAAAAATTCGCTATGCCGGTTCGACAACCTCACCGGCGTGGAAGATAACCGAATCGTCTTTATTGGCCGAATATCGCGGCTTCATTCGTATGGTCACCGAGCAACTGCCCTACAATCTATTGGACCGCCGTGTCGAAAACGAAATTCTCCCTGCATGTGCGCAAGCAGGATTAGGGGTGCTTGTGTGGTCACCATTGGCGATGGGTATGCTTGCTGGCCGATATAGCAATGACGAACCTGATAGTTTCCAGTCGGCACGTTTTCAACGTGGTGGTATTTATGCGGAACGCATTACACCTAAGGCTGTCGATGCAGGCCAGAAGTTTGTAAAACTTGCTGGAGATTTCAACATAGCACCTGCACATCTCGCGCTGTTGTGGGTCAAGGACCAATCGCATATTACGGCACCGTTGATTGGACCGAGAACGTTGAGCCAGATCAAAGATATTGTTCCTGTCATGGAAATGGGACTGAGCGATGAGTTACGGGTTGCATGTGACGGGATCGTTCCTCCTGGCAGTGCGATTGCCAATTTTCTGAATTCGGCACCCTGGTCGAAGCAGCTACTGATCTGATCGAGCCATATAGGCTCCATCGGTATTCTATTGGTTATGCGTTTTAGAATACTGCTGCAGTATAACGGGCATTAGCTTTCCAAATTTGCCTTAGCCATGTAGGTTACTTGTTAGTATGCTTCTGATCTTCTTGACAGAAGCTGGACTTACCGAATAAGTGTAACCCTGACACTTAGGCCATGTTGCATGAAGGAATAAGTAGAGTCTAATGAACATATTCAAAATCAGCCTAATTTTGGGCGCTCTGTTATTAACCAGTGAACCGCTGATTGCTCGGGATTTCGATGCGTTTGAATATCGAAATATTGGGCCGGCTAGAGGCGGGCGTGTCACTGCAGTAGCCGGTACTGTTGCTGCTCCTGCTACCTTTTATCTTGGTGCATCCGGTGGCGGTGTTTGGAAGACTGAAGACTATGGTACAAAGTGGTATGTAGTGTCCGATGGATATTTTGATTCACCTTCGATTGGCGATATTTCTGTTGCACAGAATGACCCCAACATTATTTACGTAGGGACTGGTTCAGATGGTCTGCGCAGCAACGTCATATCGGGCAATGGTATGTATAAGTCTATCGACGGAGGTGAAACTTGGGAGCACATCGGTCTTACCGAAACAGGTCATATAGGTGCGGTCGAAATTGACCCCAGCAATCACAATATCGTTTGGGTTGCTGCAATCGGCCAGGCATTTAATGCTAATGAGGAGCGCGGTGTTTACAAAACCGAAGATGGTGGTAAGACCTGGAATAAGATGCTTTTTATTTCAGATAAGATTGGCATCTCTGATATTGAACTGCTTCCGGGAAATCCGAATATCGTTTTTGCGACGGCATGGAAGACGGAACGTAAGCCGTGGACGATTATTAGTGGTGGTACTACTGAGGAAGGAGGAATCTACAAATCAGTCGACGGCGGCCAAAATTGGGAAAAGATTATACAAGGATTGCCTCAGGGCTTGATCGGCAAGATTGATCTTGCGGTAACGCCTGCTGATTCACGTATTGTGTATGCGTTGGTTGAGGCGCTTCATGATGAAGGAGGTCTATACAAGTCGATAGATCAGGGAAAAACGTTCAAACAAGTTTCGAATAACTATGACATAAGAACTCGTCCTTTTTACTATGCAAATATTGAGGTTGATCCACAGAACCCGGACATCATTTTTGCGATGGCAACGAAATACTCTAAGTCCATCGATGGCGGTAAAACCTGGAAAAAACTGACACCGCCGCATGGTGATAATCATGATATGTGGATTAATCCGGAAAACCCCAATCTGTTTATCCAGGCAAATGATGGTGGTGCCAATGTTACTCACAATGCCGGCCAGACCTGGTCGACGCAGTTCAACCAGCCGACAGCAGAGCTTTACCAGGTGGAGGTCGATGATCAGTATCCGTACTGGCTATATGCTGGGCAGCAGGATAACTCAACCACCATAGCAGTGCCGAGCATGCCTCCTTTTCGTGCGCAGCACAATGCGGCTTGGTTGGTTGATGCAGGAGGCTGCGAAACAGGTCCCGCTGTACCTAACCCTAGTAATCACAATATTGTGTATGCCAACTGTAAAGGCAGGTTCAGCGTCTTTGATAAGCGCATTGGTACGGAAAGGAGCTATTATGTCGGTGCGACTAATATGTACGGACACAATCCGAAGGATCTGGTATATCGATTTCAACGCGTCTCTCCGATACATGTATCTCCACATAATCCAAGCATTGTGTACCACGCATCTCAGTATGTGCATCAAACTACGAACGAAGGCAAAACATGGAAGACGATCTCACCAGATCTGACTGCATTCGAAGCAGATAAACAGGTCATCTCGGGTAGCCCGATTACTCGTGACATCACGGGTGAGGAGATATACAGCACCATCTATTCCTTGCGTGAATCGCCGCTAAGACAGGGTGTGATATGGGTAGGTGCTAATGATGGCCCGGTACATCTTACTCAAGATGGCGGCACAAATTGGCAGGAGGTAACGCCACGTGGACTACCACGCGGAGGTAGAGTGGACGCTGTTGAAGCGTCTCCACATAATGCAGCTAAAGCCTATATAGCAGTCCTCCGATATCAATTAGGTGATCGGAGTCCTTATATTTATAAGACTGAGAATTACGGCAGACGGTGGAGTCTGCTGACTACAGGTAACAACGGCATCCCGGATAACTATCCAACCAGAGTTGTTCGTGAAGATCCTGTTAAAGAAGGCCTGCTCTATGCTGGTACCGAGCAAGGCATGTTTGTATCATTTGACGATGGTGAAAATTGGCAGACCTTGCAGCAGAACCTGCCTATCACACCGGTCACGGATATTAAGATACATCGTGGCGATCTCGTTATATCGACAATGGGCAGGTCTTTCTGGGTTCTCGATAACATCAGTACGCTGAGGCAGGAAGGGATTCGTCATCTCGACGAAGATATCGTTCTATTCAAACCGAAAGATACGATTCGTTATAGACAGGTATATGCAGCAAAGGAGGATAATGCCGTTCCACATTATCCAGCTCCGGCGGTGGTGATTGATTATTATCTGCCCGATGTTAGTGCCAATACAGTCAAACTGGAAATTATCAACTCCAATGGTGAAGTTGCCAATACTTACCACAGTGCTGATGAGGCTGAGAGTGATAATGAGAACAATAGGGTAACCGTTATTGAAGATATGAGCATGAACGAAGTTAACTACATCAATGATGAGACTCTGACAGCAGAACCAGGCATGAACCGTTTTCGCTGGAATATGAAATACCTGGGTCCGTGGAATGAAGACGAGGTAAAGCGATTCATGGATGGTCCTTTGGCTGCTCCGGGAAGGTATACAGCTAGACTTATTGTGGGGGATAGTGTTTCAGAGCAGAAAATCGAATTGCTTGTGGATCCTAGAGTTGCCGATACGGGCACAACAATTAATGATATCAAAGAGCAGTTTGCATTCGAGCTGAAAATGGTCGCTCTTCTCACCGATGCAAGGAAGCTTGAGCACAGTTTGATCAAGGAATGGGAGCATCTCGAAGAAAAGAATGAATCAGAATTTCTGAGTGAGCGCGAAAGTCGGCGATTGACTAAAATAGAAGTCGTACTTGATACTCTGAAAACGGCGGATATTATCTATCCCCAGCCGATGCTTACAGACCAGATTTCGTACCTGTACAACATGATCAGCAACGCTGACCAGGCACCCGGGAAAGAGGCCGAAGATCGATATCAAGAGCTGAATAAAAGGTTCAACAGTATACTGGCATCATTGAATCATTGAATCATTGAATCATTGATACAGATAACTGTGATCAAAAATATTCGAGTTAGCTGGAAATTGCTTATTTGATCTATTCAAGTAAGACCTGTAATAAAAAAACTAACAACAAACAGGAAAGATCATGCAAAAGTTAAACCGAAAATCACTCTTATGCTCAATTCTTGGAACTGTAGCACTCTTTTTATTTTCAGCCATTCACGCCACGCCTGAAGCACCTGCGAAAATATTTGGATTTCAACCCGGAGATGATTACAAGCTCGCGAGTTATGAGCAGATGGAGAATTATTACAAGCAACTCGCAAGTCAAAGTGATCGTGTTCAACTTCGTGAAATTGGAAAATCTGTGCTTGGCAGGTCTCTCTACCTATTGACTATCTCCAGTAAGGAAAATTTGAGTAACCTGGAAAAGTACCGATCTATCAGTGAGCAGCTTGCCCGCTCACGCATCGATACTGATACTGCAGAGATACTCGCTAACGAGGGAAAAGCTGTGGTTTGGATCGATGGTGGGTTGCATTCTACCGAACTAGCGCATGGGCAAATGACGCCATTACTTGCTCACCGAGTAGCGACCGAGGAATCGAATGAAATGCGGCAGATTCGTGACAATGTCATTTTTTTGTTGATGCCAATGATGAATCCTGATGGGCTCGAAATCGTTCGTAATTGGTATGAAAGTCAACTTGGCACACCCTATGAGCAAACTAGGCCACCCGAACTTTATCATCACTATGTTGGTCACGATAACAATCGTGATTTTTTCATGAACAATATGCCAGAGTCAAAAGCAGTTGCAAAAGTGATCTATAACGAATGGTATCCGCAGATCGTATACAATCAGCACCAGAGCTCGCCAGGGTTTGCACGCATTGTCATTCCACCGTATTCCGATCCCGTAAACTCTATCATTCATCCAGGTGTCACGACTGGTTTGAATGAAATTGGTAGTGCTATGAGCAACCGCTTTGCTTTGGAAAAGATGCCGGGTGCTATTGCGGATGTGGGGTACTCTATGTGGTGGAATGGTGGTATGCGTACCGTGCCATATTTCCACAACATGATAGGCATCCTGACGGAGACTGGCCATGATTCCCCATCGCCTCGTTTCTATGATCCAAAATTATTTCCCAAGATGCTTGCGGTTCGTGCCAACCCAAGCAGCGTCGGAATCACTGTTGAAGAAGAGGTAAGTGGTGTGCCCGATGCACGTGTCCTTTACCCCTATCCGTGGGCCGGGGGGGAATCACATTTTAGTGAACCGGTAAACTTTATGATCACCGGTTCAGTTGCAGTCTTACGAGCTGCCTCCGATTCTCGTCTCAAATGGCTGATGAATATTTATCGCATGGGTCAGGATGCGATTACGGCAGGACAGACCGGTACACGTTATTACGTTATTCCTGCAAATCAACCACATGCAGATGAAGCTCGCAATCTTGTTAATCTTCTGCTGGAGGGTGGCATAGAGATAGATCGTGCAACCAAGGCGTTCCGTATTGATGGAAATCGTTATCCTGCAGATTCGTTCATTATCAATGCAGCACAGGCATTCCGGCCGTATATCGTTGATCTCCTAGAAAAGCAGACCTACCCTGATACTAGGTTGGACCCAAACGGCAAAATCAAACCTCCGTATGACATTGCCGGCTGGACACTACCAATGCAGATGAGTGTTATTGTTGACTTTGTCAGAGATGAACTCGAAATTGATGTCGAGCGAGTTGACGGCCCGGTCAGTGCAGAGGCGGGGGAAATCAGTGGTAATGCGCGCTTTGGTTACGCGTTGAGTCATGCAAGCAACACTAGTATCAAAGCGATTAACCGGTTACTTAACGACGGTGAAATTGTCTATTGGTCGAATGAATTATTCAGAGTTGGTGGCGCCACATTCGATGCCGGGACTTTTGTTATCGAATCGACTGGTGAGCAAACGATAAAACATGTTGAAATACTTGCCACCGAGTTGGGATTAGACTTCGTTGGTCTTCGATCTAAGCCATCCGATAATCTTTCGGCACTAAAATTGCCACGCGTCGGCTTGTATAAGTCCTATGTTGCTTTTATGGATGAAGGCTGGACTCGCTGGCTCCTTGAGGACTATTCATTTGATCTTGTATCACTATCGGATAAAAGCATTCGCTCAGGCGATTTGTCTAGCTTAGATGCGATCATAATTCCGCAACCGGATGGGCGTGTGTTTTTCAAAAACAATGTCGACAAGATACTGACCGGGCATCCAATCGGAACCATGCCGGATGAGTATGTAGGTGGCCTTGGGCTCGAGGGTGCATACGCCTTACAGCGATTCGCACAGGATGGTGGCACTATAGTGACATTTGGTGATGCTAGTAATTTTGCAATTAGCCAATTTGGCTTGCCAATAAGGAACATTGTTGCCAAAGCATCAACAAAGGATTTTTCGATACCGGGATCACTGATCCGTGCGACTGTCAATACGACCGATCCATTAGCCTATGGAATGACCGATGAAATTGCCGTTGCCTTCGTTCGTGGTGCAGCATTTGATGTTCTGGGCCAGGCTGGATGCGTGGACGATCTGTTGAATCAACGCCATTGCAAAGAAATTGCTCGCGGTGGACGGCCTCTAACGGAAGAGCCATTGGCTGTTCTATTCAACAGTGTAGTTAATTTTGCGGCGGAAGACCTCTTGATGAGTGGTTGGGCTACTGGTACCGAATATATTGCTAGAAAGTCGGCAATGGCACGGGTACCGTATGGTGCTGGGCAAGTCATTTTGTTTGGCTTTAGACCACAATTTCGAGGGCAACCAAGAGGGACCTACAAGCTGGTCTTTAATGCTTTGTATGCTGCAACTCTTAAATAAGAACATGATTAATTAAGGATTTATCTGGCGATGAACCCCATTGAAGAAAGTTCGACAAACAGTAACCGACTGAATTTGAATAAAACCCCTCTTAGGAGGATTGCAAACCTATGTTTGCTTGTTTTGGTTTTGATTTTAACAAGCTATTTGTATTGGGTGTATGTGGATTACCGTTTACTTACGATTGCGGAGGACAATGTGTTTCGTTCGGCTGAGATGCCGCCTAATAAACTGGTCGACTTTGTCAAAGAGCGCCAAATCAATACCGTCATCGATTTTCGTACGACTATCGATAGTGTGCATGCAGAAAAGCAAGCACTGATTTCAAATGGCATCCAATCAATCCATATCCCATCAGAACTGGTTCCAAGTGATGAGGTGGTGAACAGCTTTCTGGATGTTATGGAGGATACGTCTAACTATCCAGTACTGTTTCACTGTGAGCATGGAATTGGCCGATCATCTTTGTTTGAGGCAATTTATCGGATCGAATTTATGGGATGGTCCAACGAAGACGCCCGAAAGAGTGCACGTTTACGCTCGTTATTAGGCAGCTTTGAGTCTGACGATATCCGAGGCCAGTACCTTTTGAACTATCAACGTCAAAATAGACGGGTGCATGGATCTAAACCATCCGACCTCTACTGAGATTTACCGCAGTGCCTTTGTTAGTTCCATTTATTTTATACATCGTTACCGTTCTAGTCGTCTTAATGATGGCACTAAGGGTTGTCTTTTGGTTGGTATTTGGTGATCTGCAAAGTAGTTTTACTGAAAACGCACTTGGTTATGCTTTTTATTTGGGATTCAAATTTGATTTGAGGTGTGCGTTACTTATTGTGGCACCATTAGCCGTTCTCGGCTGGATACGATTTTGTAATCCCATCGAAAACCATAACGCTCGATTGGCATGGCTAATTTACTTTTCAATATCTGGTTTTTTGCTTCTTTTGATTTATGGTATAGATTTTGGTCATTATGCCTATCTTGCATCGCGTCTCGATGCATCTGCACTACGCTTTCTGCAGAACCCATACGAGAGCTTTGGAGTTATTTGGAGCACTTATCCTGTCTTGACAGGTACCGGATTACTGCTGGCTGTCACGTTCGCAATTTTTTGGATTCTCAGATTCCTCTTGGCAAACGTATTCAACACTCGGCACAGCGGGCTTAAAGACAAACAAAAGGTTGCTTTCATTACCTTATTCATTGCGGCTTATCTTGGAGGGATATATGGCAAGTTTTCTTACTACCCTCTCCGTTGGAGCGATGCTTTTTTTTCACCTAACAACTTCGTTTCCTCACTTGCGCTGAATCCTGCTCTATACTTTTTGGATACTTTTAAAAATCGTGATTTACAATACGATGTGACGAACGTACAGGAGTCCTATGACTTAATGACAGGGTACTTGGGCGTAGATCAGCCAAGTGTGAAGGAACTATCTTTTGAACGAAAGACGACACACTCAAGTAAACCTCTAGAGGGTAAACCAAGTATTGTCATTATGATGCTCGAATCTAATGCGAGCCACAAAACTGGTATTTTCGGCAATCCGTTAAACCCTTCCCCAAACTTCGATGAACTAGCGAGAAACGGTAAGTATTTCACGCGATTCTACGCACCACATATTGGCACAGCGCGTGCAGTGTTCGCCTCTTTTTTTGGGTTGCCCGACCTTGAAGTTAATCAGACGTCTTCACGCAATCCATTGACAGTTGTTCAACATACGCTTTTTAAAGCATTCGACGACTATGAAAAATATTATTTCCTAGGCGGTAGTGCGAGTTGGGCTAATATTCGAGCGATGTTAAAGCACAACATTCCTCAGTTGCATATTTATGAGGAAGGGAGCTACTCCGCAGATCGCGTGGACGTGTGGGGGATTAGTGATTTGCACATGCTTGAAGAAGCCAACACGGTATTTGCAAATCTCAATGGCAAGCCATTTGTAGCGTTTATACATTTGTCGGGAAACCATCCGCCTTACAATATTCCTAAAGATAATCGCGGTTTTGAATACAAAAACATCTCTGACGATGAGGCTTCGAAGTATGGATTTGAGTCTGCGAAGGCATACAATTCATACCGGTTTATGGATCATAGTCTGGGTTTTTATTTTGAGCAGGCTAAAAGTGAACCCTACTTCAAAAACACGGTGTTCGTACTGTATGGGGATAATGGGACACCAAACAGCTCGGAGCATCAGGCAGCAGGTGAAAGAGAACTCGAACTGACTCGCTATCAGACCCCATTGGTTATTTATTCGTCTGATTTGATCAAGCCGGCAGTCATAGATACGATTGGTAGTACCCTGGATGTATTGCCGACGATTGTTGGCCTACTGAACTTGAATGGTGTCAATACAACCATTGGGCGCGATCTTTTTGATACTCGGTTTGATGACAGCAGATATGCTTTGACCATTACAAGACAAGGCCCGGGGCACCTACTGGGTCTTGTGGGGAAGAACTATTACTTCTTGATTGGAAGCAATGGTAGCAATCCACGGTTACATCGCATTTATACTGACAATCCCAGTAAAAACCTAATGGAGGAATTGCCAGAGATTGCATATCAATATCAAACGCAGTTGTTTGCTATTTATGATACAGCCAAATATATGCGATATCACAATCAGTAACTTTTCACATTACAAGATAAATAGAATCATATAGAAGGGAGCTATAAAAAATCACGATGAATGATCAAACGGCGAATGGAGTCGGCAAAAGCAACTTCGAGAATCTTGAACTACCCTCCATGACTCTCGGTAGTCTGGTACGAAAGTTCGGTCCGGGGATCATGTTGATGATGACTGGGGTTGGCACGAGCCATCTTGTGACAGCACCGGTTGCTGGAGGACGTTTCGAATATGCTTTGCTCTGGTGTCTGCCAGTCGCCTATATTTTTAAATACTACGGCTTTGAGATGGCGATTCGTTTTACGCATGCTACAGGCCGCAGTATTTTGGATGCTTATGCGACCGCATGGAAAAAAATTCCGATTTGGTATGTCCTGATTACGACGGTTATTCAGTCGGCAGTTGGACAGGCAGGCCGCCTCATTGCTGCGGCTGCTGTTGTCTTTTATTTTTTTCGTCTATACCTTGGATTCGATATTCTGTGGCTGGATGACGATAGCGAATTGGCTCTCTATGGACTTATCTTAGGTATTACGTCGGTGACGATCATCTTACGCGGTCGTTATGCGATGGTCGAACTGGTAACCAAAATTGCCGCAGGTGTACTCATTGTTTGCATGTTTGCAGTGTATGCGGTGCAACCGGCCCCGGCGAGCGAATTCATTCATTTCTTTCAACTGGATACGCCTGAAGGCTCGTGGCTGATTATTGCTTCATTCCTTGGTCTTCTACCTACTGGGATTGATGTTTCCCTGCAAGCTTCAGAGTGGGGCAAAGCTAAGAAAGTAGGCATGGGACGATTGCGAGAGAGGCTGGAACGAGAAGGACTCGCGAGAAAATTTGATGCGTTCTCTGGCAGCAAACAAGACCTTGGCGTTGACCGGTCTTTATTGCCGGCGCATGCACAGGAGTATTGTCGAAGGTGGTTTAAGATTGGTCTCTTGGATTTTCGTTTAGGTCATTTGGTTTCATTTATTCTAGCCACCATTTTCTTGTTATTAGCGGCCGTTTGGATGTATCCCAGCGAAGTGAGTGGTAATGCAGTTATGGGAGACATCGCGAGAATATTCACCGATGGCGTTGGACCACATCTGATGGTAATTTTTCTGGTCGGGGCCTTTGCGGCCACATATTCTACTGCCTTCAATTATTTTGATGGTTGGCCGCGTGTTGTGGGAGCCTGTTGCAGAAATCTGTTCAGAGGTACTGCCTCGTTACCTAGAACCAACCACGAAGAACTGAGTACCCAGCAACGTCGGATCTGGTATTCGGAATACAACATATACAGGGCCAGCATGTTCTTCTCGCTATTTACTTCAGTTGCAATCATTGCTGGACTACCGCGCCCGGTTTATTTGGTATTGATTGCATCGGCGTTGGCATTTTTTGTAGCACCCGTCATATTTTTTCTCAACCTCTATTACTGTCTGACGGTTATTAGCAAAGACGACCGAACGTTCTATCCATCCGTATTTGCAACCTGGTTTGGCTGGTTGAGTCTTATTGTATTTACTGGGATGTCCATAATTCTGATTCTTCAGCGTTTGTTTGGCGTTACGCTGTAAGCGGATTCACCAATTAATTCTTGTGGGAGAGCTAATTTGTAGGAATCAAATAGCTTGGTGTTTCGTAGATCACAATCGTGACTTCATCACCGGCGTTGATTTCACCAGCCACCTCAACGATACCCACCACACCACGAGTCAGCTTAGCTGCTTTGGAAAATGCAGTGGTCGTCAACGGGTTACCCGAAGTGGTGTTGTGAATTGATGCGAGTTTCTTACCCATGTCATGGCACGGTGGATTGTATTCTTCGACCATTAGTTCTGCGCCAGACGGAAACTTTAGCAGTGTGCCTTTAGGCAATTGGGATAATTTAGGCAATCCCTGGAAGCAAAGATTCGCCCCTAGACTTGCCGCCGTTAGTGGTTCCTTTATGCCCATTTTCTGTTGAATCTCGGTAAGTTCCTCGATGGAAACGGCTGACCACTGACGTTCATTACGTCTAATTGAACCTTCAGGCTGCTTATCGCTCCGCCATGTCCCACGTATGTAAGATCGGTGGCGATCACCAATGATTCCATTTAACTCAACTTGGATTGACGGATGTTCTTCTTTACCAAGGTCACCGTTCGACCTCGCGTGTACTGATATAACTTGGGCGATTATTTCCTTCATCTCTTACCTTATAACGAAAAGAAGCTAGGATGATCAATCTGCCGCAAGTTAGCCATTTTTGTCAACCTGGCATAACATCACCGGCAGCTGTCATATAGGATGGGATTTGTATTTTTGTGCAGGAGATTCTAAGGGAGAATGGCATGAGATTTAACCTATTAGCAGGACGCAATCAGTTCCTTTTGATAGGAGCATTGTTGCTTACACTTGTGATTTCAGAGGCGGCCAATTCTGATAATGTGGCATGGAAATACCGCTTTGAACTTGCTGATAAGATTACTGCCAGCGGGCAACCAAAGGAGGATGGCTTAAAAGAGATAGCTAAAGATGGCTATGTCGCAGTGATCGATCTTCGTACTGCCAATGAAAATCGCGGTATGGATGAACAAAGCATTGTTGAGAGTCTAGGTATGGAATATGTGGCATTGCCTATTTCAGGCAGAAACTCCATTAATTTTGAAAATGCGATGACTCTAGATCAGATCCTTAATAGTTATGATCAACCTGTTCTCGTACATTGTGGTTCCAGTAATCGTGTTGGTGCATTACTAGCATTACGTGAAAAAATAAATGGAGCAAGTATTGAAGATGCTCTGAAATTTGGCAGATCTGCAGGAATGACAACTCTCGAAGGAGTGGTTAAAGCGAGATTATCGGAAGATTGATATTTTCTGTTTTGCTAAACACAATTATTGCTATAACTTTCTAGATATTTGGAGTACGCCATCCATTTGTTCGTGGCCAAATTTCTGTAACCAGATTACTATCTCCATCAACCACGTGATAACAATCGTACATTGCACTGGTCATGCAAGCATGATTTGGAAGTACGCGAACACGAGATCCGATTGGAAGATTATTGAATGGTAACGTTACAGAACTGGTAATTTCACCATGTTCTTGATGTGTGTTAGTGACGCATAGATCTCTTATTAAGTCTTGGCCTGTAATATCTATCAATCGACCATAACCAGCGTCATGATCTGTATTAGCCGTGCTGCGATCTTTGGATAAAGCTAGTCCACCGGCATCTATATACAAGCGATTACGCTTTATATCATGGCTGATTACAGTGGTTAGAACAGATACCGCAATGTCATCGATACCACAGGAATATATTTCTGCCTGAAACAAATCATTAAACATGTAGACTCCAGCGCGAACTTCCGTTACACCCTTAACCGATGGTGCATGAAGAGCTGTAGGTGTTGATCCTACACTGACCTGCTGGCATGGGAGATCATTGGAACGTAATTTGTTAGCTACATGTATTACAGCACAGCGCTCATCTTCGGATATGCGTTCTAAGTCAGCTTTTGATCGACACCGATATGAATGTCCTGCATGGGTAAAGACACCAACTAAATTAATATGAGTAGCACTATGTAGACATTTTGCGATATCGATAAGTATCGGATCTTCGGGGGCGATGCCCGTACGATGTTCGCCACAATCAATTTCTAGCATCACGTTGAATGTGATGCCTGCATTCAGGCTACAGTCGGCGAGTATTTTAGCAACCGTTAAACTGTCTGTTATTAGTGTTATACGGATACCTGTTTTTTGCAGGTCAATTATCCGGTTTAATTTGTCGGGGGTTACACAAACTCCGTACAAAATATCGTTGATACCATGTGTAGCGAAATATTCTGCCTCGTTTAAGGTGGCAACAGTGATTCCACCAAAATTTCCTTTAAGAGCTATGCGTGCAACATCGATTGACTTTGCGGTTTTCATGTGGGGCCGTAGATGTACACCACGTCCAGTTATTAAATGTGTCATTGCCTTAGTATTAGCTGTCAACTTTCGCTGATCCAAAATTAAGGCAGGGGTCTGTATATCACGCAAATGCATTGTTAAAACTTGTATTAGCTAATTAATGTTTAGTAGTTCTATCTGCCTGATGAGAAGATAATTATTATTGAGTAGATATTTCATCATGAGAGGGTGGTAAAAATGGCAACTAGAGTTTCGGCGCTTTTTATTTTATTAATTATTACATTAGAGAGCCGTGCTCAAGAGAAAATAGATTTCGATGTGATTGCCCGCATTAATGCAGAAGCTTACCAATATTCTCAAGTAATGGAGACATTGAATTATTTAGCAGATGTCTATGCCCCCCGCTTATCTGGTAGTCCGGCCTATTACGAGGCAGCAAAGTGGGCCAAGCAACGTTTAAAAAACTGGAGCATTGAGAATGTGTATTTAGATTCGTATCGTGATGAAATGATGCCAAGAAGGCAAATATTAGAGCAGTAATTGATGAAAGTGCCACTTGAATTTTATACTCGTGAAGATGTCGTCCAGATCAGTCGAGAACTGCTAGGAAAGATACTGTGTACTAAGCTCAATGGTCAGGTTACAAGTGTCATCATCACCGAAACGGAAGCATATGCAGGTGTTAGTGATAAAGCCAGTCACGCCTATGGAGGACGAAGAACTAAACGTACACAACCCTTATACGAACAGGGTGGAACCGTATACGTCTATTTATGTTATGGGATTCACCATTTATTCAATGTTGTTACCAATAAGACGGACATACCACATGCTGTATTAATAAGAGCCGGAAAATTGTTCAAAGGTTGTGAACTTATGCAGCAAAGGCGCAATAAAGGATACTTCGACAATTCATTACTCACAGGTCCAGGATCCCTCTCTCAGGCGCTTGGAATTACGACGGATCTAACTGGAACTAACCTGCTAGGCAATCAAATTTGGATAGAAGATCATAAGATTGCTGTTACTGATGAGGAAATTATTACCGGACCGAGAGTTGGCATAGATTATGCTGGTCAAGATGCGACAAGACCGTATCGCTTTATTGTTGACCTGAAGAACTCCACCCACTGAATTTATATAAATGTATATAATGAAAGTGTGTTTTTTAACTTAACGTTTATAGCTCGGCTGCATGAGTTAAGGGTAGTGCAAAGCGCAATTAGTTAACGAAAAGACATTCACAAGCAATACCAAGATACATTGCGCCCGTAGCTCAGCTGGATAGAGTACCTGGCTTCGAACCAGGTGGTCGGGAGTTCGAATCTCTCCGGGCGCGCCATTTAGAAAATAAGAGCTGCTTTTAATTACGGGTTGTTACAACACAGATTTTGGTGAAATGATGAAAGGTATATTCGATGGCGATACTGCACTCGTAACTGGTGCAGCGACTGGACTGGGACGGACTATTGCGCAGCATCTGGCCAATGCTGGGGCAAACGGTCTCGTTTTCGATATTGCAGAGAAATGTCATGATTTACCTGATGGTTGGACCGCACTGCAGGGTGATGTTAGCAATGAAATAGATATGGCGAATGCAGTTGCTGAAGTCTCAAAGCGATTTGGACAATTGGATATTGTGGTGGCAAATGCTGGACTGGTACCACCATGGCACGACACCGAAAATATTGATCTTGAGGAATGGGATCATGTGTTCGAGGTAAACGTCAAGGGTGTTATCGCTACCATCAAGCACGCAGTACCTCTTATGAAAGAAAGCGGCGGGTCAATCGTCGTAATGGGATCGTTGAATTCCCATCGTGCGCATCCGAAACAGTGCCTTTATACCGCCAGCAAGCATGCCGTTCTTGGCATCGTAAGAGCCGCAGCGTTGGATCTTGGGCGCTACGGGATTAGGGTCAATGCACTCGGACCTGGTCCGGTGGCAACCGATGCCTTGGTAGAGCGCATCAAGATACGGGCGAGTAAGGGCGGACCTCCTTTGGAAGAAGTGCTCAAACAATTTTCTGCGGATGCCGCCCTTCGACAAATGATATCCGAAGACGATGTTGCACGAGCTGCAGTATTTCTGGCCGGCGATGGGTCGGACGGTATTACAGGACAGTTACTGCCAATTGATGCAGGTTTGCCTTGAGTATAATCCTATCTCCTAGGACTTAGGCAGCACAGTTACAAAATGGGCTGGCTAACGGTGATAATGGAAAGCCTACTCGGTAATCTCAGTCCAGCATAATGTGTTTGTCAAAATTTAAATTCCAAATCAAGTTGCAGACGGCTGTAATCATGCCTGTTATCAGAGCTTATATCGATTTCATTAAGGAATAATGTGCCCGCCAGCGCCGAGTTGTTTGTTAGCACATACTTGCTTCTTAATATGTGTCCTTTGGCATCAGTACCACCACCACCGAAATCGGAATTGGTAAAAGTAGCAATTACGGCATCCGCCTCCAGGTTTTGCCAAGCCCAAGATGCTTGCCAGTCTCCTGGTGCCTTTGCTTTACCTACTTTGGCACCAAATGCGTAGCCATTATTGTTAATACTGGCGCCAGAGTTCTGTACAAGATTCACAAAAATGCTCAGGGGCAAATTACCAATTGTAGTATCGAATTGCCCGAAAAACTCAAGTTCATTATAGTCAAATGTAAGAGCTAAATTTGACCCAACCCCAGCACATTGGTCAGTGGCCAAAAAGAGGGTACAAACGACACTATTTCCTTTTGCCTTGCCATTATAAAAGGGTGGGTTACCGATAGTTGCTGAGTAATCGAAGTAACCTATTCCGCCAGTAAAATCTCCTCCATCAAAAATATTGATATTTATACCGCCTTGTAAGGCTACTAGGAAAGAATTATCCGAATCCGAACGTTCTTCTACAACTAGTGTTGCTAATGTGCCAAAAAATATTCCTTTTTTATGAATAACCGCGAGACCTTCAGGGTTCAGATCACTATCCCAAATTAATGCATGGCTTCCAGCACGGTAAAATGGGTTTTTCATCTTGCCACCGTAAACGTGCGTGGTGTCATTCAATGCCCAGTCAACATACGCAAGATCGAGCCCAATATCCTTACGAGAAAATCCATCATCAAATGATTGATTGGTAGAGACAGGATTGCCCCCACCAGAAGCCAATCGGAAAATTGCTTGTACGTTGTTGTTGACTTTCGCCTTTAGCCCGAGTCGGGCGCGAAATCGGCCACGATGCCGAAACTCTTTTTCATCGTCATCGATCGATTCCGAGCGTAGACGGAGATCAGCATTAAACTCTACTGAGTCAAACCAATTTTCTTGTGCCAAGCTGTGGTTATAAAATAAGACACCAAAAGTGATAAACACCACTAACAGTCTTGGCATACAATTATTTAATTTATTCAAAATTTTTATTTATGAAATACCACTAGATGTTATTGGGCATAGTTTGCACTGGGTTAATCAAGAATGAGTTTTATGGGCCGGCATTATATTTATAATTAGTGCTATTACAAGTATCAGATCTATATAATTTTATATGAAAATTACATGACTGTTTTGACTACAGTGTATTGATCTTATGTTTCTTCTTATTTTTTTATGATGCTGTGACTGAGTAGTATTGTTCGTCGAAGTAACTTTCTTATCCTTTAATCTTCTGCCTTACTATGTAAGGCACTAAGCAATTCCTGGTGAGCCTGCGGCGTTACCTGCGCGTAGCGGCTGAAGTCCATCGTAAAACTGCCTTCACCGGCAGACACTGATTTCAATCGCGAGTGGTAAGATTGCAATTCTTTTAGTGGAGCCTGTCCGAAGATCTCTATACGGTTATTCGAAAGTACCGAGGTGCCATTTACTATGCCTCGCATTCCAGAGAGGTCCCCTGCAACACTACCCATACAATCACTCGGTACTGTGAAAGTAACGTCGACAATGGGTTCCATGACGACTGGTTGTGCATTAGCAATGGCGTCGAGAAATGCTTTCTTACCCGCTTGCACAAATGCAATTTCCTTGGAGTCTACAGGGTGATATTTACCGTCGTAGACCGTCACCTTTACATCCTGCATAGCATGTCCAGTGATAGCGCCTGACTCCATAACCTGACGAACACCAGTTTCGACGGCAGGAATATATTGTGATGGAATTGATCCACCGACGACCTTACTAGTGAATTCAAATCCTGTGCCGGGAGGCAACGGTTCTACCCGCAGGAACACCTCACCGAATTGGCCAGCACCACCGGTCTGTTTTTTGTGTCTATGGTGACCCTCTGCCGGGACGGTAATTGTTTCCCGGTATGCAATGGATGGTAGCGATGTCTTTACCTGCAAGCTATAACGATCGGATATCTCGCTGAGTATGGTACGCAGGTGCGATTCACCCAGGCCGCGTAGCACGACTTCATTTAATTCGGCAATATGTTCCAGTTTGAGTGAGGGATCTTCAGCTTCCATAGAGTGCAGTGCATCAGATGTTTTTTGCGCATCAGCATCGTTGGCTGGCTTGATAGCCAGACCGTACATAAGACGCGGTAGTCGATTGGACTTCATATGGAAGTAGTCTTCGTCGTGCGAATCATGAAGGACGGCGTTGTAATGAACATCTTCGATACGTGGAATTGCACAGATGTCTCCAGGCAATCCTACATCGATCTTAGCGTGTTTGTTACCGTTGAGTTTTAGTAGCTGATTAACCTTGATGGGTTTGCGAGCATCTCCTACATAAAGCTGGTTACCGGGGCGAATTGCCCCCTGATGGATGCGAAAGATACCCAACCGGCCCTTGAATGGATCGATGTTAACCATGAATACATGGGCAACGATATGCAAATTTGGATTAGGAGTAACGGTCACTTCCTTAGCATCATCGCCATCCCCTTTCAGAAAGATTGGTAGGTTGCCTTCAGTAGGGTTCGGCATCAGGCGTTCGAATACGTCGAGTAGTTCGGGTACCCCGACACCGGTTGTAGCTGACACAAAGCAGATAGGTATCAAGTGACCATCCCTTAGAGCTTTCTCTAGTGGTTCGTGCAATTGCTCCGGCGCTAGTTCCTCACCTTGTTCGAGGTAGAGTTCCATCAGTTCGTCATCTACTTCTACCACTTGGTCGACAATCTGCGTATGTGCTAATTCAACGTTACTAAATAATGTGTCAGCTCCGCTGGGTTGAAAAAAACAATCAACGACTCCATCACTGTTTGCAGAGGGAAGGTTGATCGGCAGGCATTCTGAACCAAAAGTTGATCGAACGTCATCCAGAAGTCCTGCCAGGTCCAAGTCTTCGGCATCGATTTTGTTAACAATAATCATGCGGCAAAGACGCTGGTTTTCTGTGTCCTCCATCATCTTGCTAGTGATAGCTTCTATTCCAGTCTGGGCATTTATTACGATTGCTGCCGTCTCCACGGCAGGCAGGATTGACAAAGTGCGGCCATAAAAATCTGGATGCCCCGGAGTATCAACCAGGTTTATATGGATATCAGCATGGTCGAGATGACATACGGAAGGATATAGCGAATGCCCGAGTTCCCGCTCCTTTGCATTGAAATCTGAGACTGTATCTTTTTGTTCAACGGATCCTAAGTGAGAAATCGCGCCACCGGTAGACAGCAGTGCCTCGGTAAGTTGAGTTTTCCCGGCATGAGCGGGACCAATGAGGCACAAGTTGCGGATGTCAGCGGTGGTATAGGCCATTTATTATTACCCCCATCTTTGCGAAAGGTTTGTATCAGCTTACCGCACGGGAAGGAAAAAGTTTACACAGCCAGGTTAGAAAAGTGGTGTTCAATCATGGGTATTTCCCTAACTATCGAATGGAAGATAAAATTGGGTCGATTGAAGTTGATAAATTCGCCGTTCTCATCATTCTGGACAGAAATCTGTCCGAGATTGACCGCTAAGAGATTCACAAGATGAGACCGATATGGTTATTATGGAAGTCGAAATCGACCATGGCTGGTTGCCGTAACAGTTAGAGAAAGTTTATTGAGCAGAGAATCAACCCAGTTCTATATTCCTATACTGCTTGCAATCGCGGGTGCAGCTGTATTGATTTACTATTATCTGGAAATAAATCAGCCTGTACCTTCGGTAGAAGATTCCACTTCGCCAGCGGTGGTCGAATCGGCGGCGAAAAAACAAAAAATGCCGCTGCATCCATTTCCTAGAATCGCTTCTCCCGAGGGACTAGGAGGTCAGCTGGTACCGTTACCTTCACTTGATCAGAGTGATCAGTACTTAAAACTAGCACTGACCGATGTGCTTGGTTCACAGATAGTGACAGATATGCTGGCGGAGACTGATCTGATCGCGCGGATTGTGGCCACTGTTGATAATTTATCAAGGGATCATGTTGCTGAACGGATCAGACCGTTTGATCGTCTTGATAGCTCGTTTGATGCCGAGATAACCAGCAATAACATCGAGTTCACGATCAGCCCAGATAGTTATCGTCGCTACGATCTGTTGGTTGATATAGTCACTAATGCCGACCTGAAAGAGCTTGCCAAGATTTACGGCCGCTTTTATCCCTTGTTTCAAAAAGCTTACATAGACCTGGGCTATCCGAATGCTTATTTCAATGATCGTATGGTAACAGTCATCGACCACTTGCTCGCAACGCCTGAGGTGCAGGATCCGATAAGACTAGTCCGATCTCACGTCTTGTATGAATTTGCCGATATGGATCTCGAGAGTTTATCTAGCGGACAGAAACTGCTGATACGATTGGGCAATGAGCACGCTACCCGGATAAAGGCAACATTGAGCAAATTACGGCTTTTAATTGCGGATAAAAACGCCGGAACCTAAAGATTATTTAACTAAGTAGAGTTCGACTTTAACTACTTCCTATAGTCAAGGGGTGGGCTGCGGTCACCGAGCAACGCCTCATAGACAAAATCTTTTCCGCGCCGTTCAATGAACTCGGCTTTGGCAGCGGCTCGCAATTCCGAGTTTTCGAATAACTCAATAGCGGCGAGCGCGAGAGTTTTCGCTGCAACCTGCGCACCTTTGAAGCCAATGCTCATCCCACTGGCAGCAACTGCCTGCCAACTGTGCGCCGAAGTGCCTGGTACCCAGGTTGCTACGTTAAGCCCCACCGTTGGCACGATCATAGAGACGTCACCAACATCGGTGGACCCGTAACCGAGTTTAACTTCGTAGGGTTGTATTTTCGTCTGGGATCCTAATTCAAGCTCGGGTTTTATCAAGGTTGGATACAGCTCCTTAGCAAATTCATCTTCCCTTTCATCGTATTCAATACCACCGACTTGCTGGAGCTTTTCGGTCATCATTTTGGCAAGTGTCTCATTAACAAGGACAGCATGATTGCCGTGGATAATTTCCCAGTCGACCTCGACGCCGGTTCCTCGTGCTGCACCCAATGCCGCCTGCTCAAGTCGATGCCATAGTTCCTTGACGACTTCAGCTTTGGGGTTTCTTAGATAGTAGAAAACCTCTGCAAAATTTGGTACGACGTTCGGAGCATTACCGCCACTCGTAATGACATAGTGGATACGAGTTTCTTGCGGTACGTGTTCGCGCATCATGTTAACCATGTAATTAAATGCTTCGACGCCGTCTAGAGCAGAACGCGCTTTTTCAGGTGCTCCTGCCGCATGAGCCGAAATGCCGCGGAAGCGAAACTTTGCTGAGCGGTTTGCCAGCGTTGTCCGAGCTCCCGCCCAGTTTTGATCACCTGCATGCCAGTGAAGAATAACGTCCACATCATCAAATGCTCCGTTCCTGACTAAATAGACCTTCCCACTACCACCTTCCTCAGCCGGCGTTCCATACAAGCGGATGACACCGGGCGTTCCTGTTTCTTCCAGCCAGTGCTTGACAGCAATTGCTGCGCCGACAGAACCGGCACCGAATAGGTTATGCCCACAGGCTTGGCCCGCGGTTTTATCCTCGATCGGACTACGAATCGGTACGTCGTCCTGGTTGATTCCGGGTAAGGCATCGTATTCGGCAAGAATACCAATGACAGCTCCCCCGGTCCCAGTGCCGAAAGTTGCTACAAATGCGGTGGGGATTCCGGCTATTCCAGAATCTATTTCAAATCCTTCGGCAGTCAATGTTTCCTTAATTAAAGTACTACTTTTTATTTCCTGGTAGCCTACTTCCGCAAACTCCCATAAGTCTCTGGCGAGAGCTGCTGTTTGCTCATATCGGGAGTCGACAAACTTGATAAGCCCATCAGCGTCAGCAGCAGTGGTACAAATTGGAAAAATGAAAAGGATAGGTGTAAACAGCGACCTTAACTTTCGATGCATTGACAATTCCTTTGATTAGTTTGGTTTATTTTACAAAAAACTTTAACAGAGCAGTAAACAAATTGAGTCGATACTAATAGCCTTCCATTATCTAACTCAGGCAAGGTATTCGAACTGGACAGAACGGTACAATCACAGCACACTCGATCCGAACCTTTACTTAGACCGACTAACAAGTTGCTTTGAAAAAAACATGTACTACTCTCGTTTATCCCTGATGGGAAAAATACTCGTTGTGCTATCTATCGTAGCTATGATTGGCTGCTCGAATCAATCTGAAATTGCAACCAATAGTGATCAAATGTCTCGATACACTATCGAGTACGATGGACTGGAACGCGAATATTTTATCTATTTGCCGAAAGATTATGAAAACGGTACCGAATATCCAGTTGTGTTTTTTCTACATGGTTATGGTGGATCCGCCACTGGAACTGAGGCTGAGACCACTAATGGATTAAATAATTACGCCGCGGAGTACGGCTATATTATGGTATATCCACAAGGCACCTGGTTCATGTCTGATGGTTTATCGGGAGAGCACTGGGAGGTTACTTCATGGAACCATATGTCCGGGAACTTTCACAAAGGCTCAGAAGATCTTTTGTGTACGATAACTGCGAACAAATCTCCCTGCCCCCCTGAGTGTGGTGATTGTGGCCGTTGCGACTGGCTTTCATGCCACGATGATGTGGGCTTTCTTAAGGTGTTGGTTGAGACAATCGCCAACAACTTTCATACAGATCGAAGCCGTTATTATCTATCAGGATTCAGTAACGGCAGTATGATGGCAAACCGAATGGCTTGTGTAGTGTCGACTCCATTCGCTGCAGTTGCACTTGTAGGTGGGCGTGTTGAGCCTGGTTATCAATGTGCGCCTACAAAGCCGCTACCCTTGCTACAAGTAAATGGTGGCCGCGATACGGTAGTACCAAATGATGGCCGAGTTTCAAATAGCGGTTTTTTCTATGCTAGTACAAAAACAATTGCGACTAAGTGGCAAGAGAATACCGGATGTGTGGAAGAACCGCAGCCATGGTCAAACTCAATAACTAAGGCACATGGCCTGCAATGCTCGGCGACTTGTGCTGGCAGCAACAAAGAATCAATCGATTGTTTGTGGCTAGAGGGGGAACACTATTGGCCCGGCTATCCGAAAGGTCACGGGACCAATGGCTATTGCGTAACTGCCTTGCAACAAGAGAGCATGCCGGAACAAACATTGTGTGTAGAACCTGATACCAATGTCGACGTTTGGGGATCGCGACTAATTTTCGATTTTTTCCAGACGCACAGGAGAGATTAAATTCTTAGAGTCAACTTACTACAATATGGCGCTGGATATTAGGCGAGGGGCAGCGACTCGATCAGCCTCTCCATGCGTCGTCGTGTAGTTTCGTCAGGCAGCTCACCGACCCCCGCGGCTAGGTTGTCCAGCATGTGTTTCGGTTTACTGGTAGCTGGCGTTACTACTGTGATGGCCGGGTGAGCAGCAACGTACTTGATGAAAAACTGTGCCCATGTATTAGCACCAAATTCTGTTGTCCATGTTGGCATCTTGCGACCGGCCACCCGACGCCATAAGCGCGTACGACCGAATGGGACGTAAGCCAAAACGGCGATGCCAAGATCCTGTGCCAGAGGTAGAATTGTCTTAGCCGATTCTCGGTTATCTACTGCATAATCTACGCCGATGAAATCGATTGGTTCTTCTCGCATCACTTTTGCAAGATACGGATAGTGCCTCGTACGTGTGGATGTTGTTCCGATATACCGAACCCTGCCCTCTGCTTTGAGCTCTTTCAGAATGCTCATTTGTGTGGAAATATCAGCCAGATTATGCACCTGGATTAGATCAATTGGGTCTTTACCAATATGCTGGAACGAGCGCTCAATTTGCGCGCGTGCGGCATCCGGGTTAGCTGAATCACTGCCACGCTCGACTACGTTAACTTTTGTAGCCCAGAAAACTTTTTCAGTAGCATTGATTTTTTGCACGATCGTACCAGCCACTTCTTCGGATGCGCCATAGCTTGGGGCCGTATCAAATACGCGCCCACCGTTTTCGAAAAGGGTACGTAATACGTCTTGCAATGCACTGACATCGTCGCTACGTGCGACCGATGAAAATGTTGCAGAGCTCCCTAAACCAACAATCGGTAGTTCCTCTCCTGAGGAAGGAATGGTTCGCGTAATTGGAGTTTCACCGTCAAGCGCCCACAGCACACTGGACTGTAGTGTTGAAGCAGCACTGGCCAGAGCTGAGTATTTAAGATAATCCCGTCGTGTAATCATACAGAGTGTCCTTCGAGTGGTAAGGGTGATGACATCATCAAACCAATGTCCGTACGCATGATAATGAACTCATTAACCAAGCCTAACACGACTGCTGTATGGTGATGGCATCAGAGCAATTAGAAAATTGAATGTTGAGCAAACCGATGATATCGAGAACAATTAACGCAATTAAACCAGAACAAGTGGTCATGATATCTGCCGGGGCTGCCGGTATTGGTAGTGTGATTGCAGAGACTTTCCTCGCACATGATTGCCACGTACATATCTGCGACGTCAATGCAGACGCTATATCCAAATTTCTGAAAAAAAATCCAGGGGCATCTGCAACAAGAGCTGATATATCGAATGTTGCTCAGGTGGAAGAAGTTTTTGACGATCTGGTAGACCGCTACGGTCGATTGGATGTACTCGTCAATAATGCTGGTATTATCGGACCAATGGCGCAGGTTGAGGATATCGATCCGAATGACTGGGATCAGACCATTGCTGTTAATCTCAATGGACACTTCTATTGCACACTCAAGGCAATCCCATTACTCAAAGCTTCGCGCGGCTCAATCATCAGCATTGCGTCTTGCGTCGCGTTTACCGGTTGCCCCGGACGAGCGCCTTATACAGCCAGCAAATGGGCGATCTTAGGATTTATCAAGACACTGGCAATGGAATTGGGGCCGGATGGTGTCCGCGTTAATGCGATTTGTCCCGGCAGTGTCGATGGCGAACGGATCCAAACGGTCATTGAGAAAGACGCTAAAGCACGCGGTCAATCTGTTGATACGATTCGCGATATTTATCTGCGCCAAAGTTCCTTACGTACCTTTATCAGTGCTGAAGATGTAGCTAATTTGGTATTGGTTCTTGCCTCCGATCTAGGATGTAAAATATCTGGTCAGGCGATTGGTTTGGATGGCCACACAGAGACGCTTTCAAACTGGTGTGATTGAAGGACATATTGATGGATAAGTTTGATTCAATCATCATTGGGGCAGGCCACAATGGGCTCGTATGTGCTGCTTATCTAGCGCTGAGTGGTAAATCCGTTCTTGTGTTGGAAGCTTCACGCCTTCCGGGCGGTCTTGCGGTAAACCGCGAATTTTATCCCAGTTTCAAAACATCGATTGCCCACACAGTTAGCCATCTATCGCCGAAAATTATCGATGATCTTGACCTATTGGCACATGGTCTCGAGTTTGCATCGGCCCCGCTAACAACAGTTGGCCTCGATACCAGTGGAGCACATGTTTATGTACATGCGGATGGTGTTAGAGGTGTTAGTGATCCCGATGTCAGTTCGTATTCCAAGTACTTACGCATGATGAATCGCTTCGCGGCAGCATTGCGTCCATTCTGGCTTAAACTTATGCCGCGTATCGGTAGTAAGAGTATTCCAGATCTCGTGACTTTTGCTCATATCGGTCTGAAATTGCGCAGCCTTGGAAAAGACGATATGCAGGAGTTTATGCGGATTATTGCTTTACCAATGCGTGATCTCATGGATGAGTTTTTCGAGAATGAATTGCTTAAGGCAACATTGAGTTGGGATGGGCTTATTGGCTCCAATTTAGCGCCACGATCACCCAATAATGCTGTGTTAGGGATGCTTTATCGGATGGCTGGTGGGCCACAGAGTCAGAACGGCGCGCATTCTATCCCGGTTGGTGGGACCGGTGGTGTTATCGATGCACTGGTTTCGGCTGCAACAAGTAGAGGCGCTGAGATTCGAATGTCATCGCAAGTTAGAAAAATACTGATAGACAGTAACGGATCGAGCTTGCGAGCAACCGGAGTCGAATTGGTGGATGGGAGTATTTTACAAGCGAATACGATCATATCAGCAACCGATCCTCAAAGAACTTTCTTCGATCTTGTTGGTGCGGAAAACTTAGAGATCGAATTTACTAACAGAATACGAAGGCTGCGTTGTAAAGGATACGTCGCCAAGTTGCATCTTGCTTTGAGCGGATTACCCCAATTCACTGGACTAAACTGTCCCGATGGCCGGATGATCATTGCACCGACCATGGATGAAATCGAATTTGCTTTCGATGCTGCAAAATATGGCGAATGTCCTAATAAACCTGTCATCGAACTTGTTATACCTACGCTGCACGATGATTCTCTAGCTCCCGACGGTCAGCATGTTCTATCTGCGCATGTCATGTACGTTCCATATAATTTGAAAGATGGTTGGACCGATCAAATGCGGGATAAGTTTGAGGATTCCATCATCGCTGCGATTGCCGCGTATGCTCCGGACTTAGGAGACAAGATTCTTCATAAAGAGCTCATTACGCCGTCGGATCTCGAACGGGAATATCATGTTACCGGCGGTCATTGGCATCACACCGAGTTTGCCATGGATCAGTTGCTGATGATGCGTCCCACATTCGGGGCAGCTCAGTACAAAACTCCGGTTGATGGGCTCTTTCTGTCTAGTGCCGGTTGTCATCCGGGCGGAGGCATCATGGGTGGTCCTGGCCACAATGCCGCGCGGGCAGTGATCAAAGCTGGTCGAGACACATGAAAAGATATGACGCAGTTGTAATCGGTGCAGGACACAATGGACTGACTAACGCTGCTTACCTGGCAAAGGCCGGACTCAATGTCATGGTGGTTGAGAAGAACGACTACATTGGTGGCGCATCTGTGTCCCGTGAATTGTACGAAGGTTGGACCTACTCAAGTTGCTCTTACGTTTGCAGCATGATGCGTCAGGTGCTACATCGCGATCTCGATCTTAGCCGACACGGATTAATTCTGGTGCCGTATCTTGGCACCGTAAATTTTTCCGATGACGGAACCGTACTTATATCCTATACAGACGAAGATGCAAACAACCTAGAATTGAAACGCCACTCGCCACATGACGCGGACTCAATGCATCGTTTCCAGGCAGATCTAGCTCGCTATGCTCAACTCATACGAAAGACTTTGCTGCATACGCCACCGGATCCAACATCCTTTAAGCCGAGAGATATTCACGAACTGCTTTTTCTGGCGAAAGAGTTTTGGAAGCTTGGTGAAAAAGAACTTTACGAATACGTCCGCTTTTTTACGATGAGCGCTGCAGAGTTTCTTGAAGATTACTTTGAAAACGATTTGATCAAAGCAGCAATGGCCAGTCCCGGTATTATTGGTACAGCTCTTGGGGTCTATTCGCCTGGATCTTCCTACATTTTATTGCATCACGTCATGGGAGATGTTGACGGTAATATTGGTGCCTGGGGTTTGGCACGTGGTGGTATGGGCGCAATTTCGAACGCGATTGCAAAAGCATTTCAGGAATATGGCGGTGAGATTCGGACTAATGCCGGTGTGCAAAAAATTCTGGTGAACAAAAGAAAAGCGGTTGGCGTAGTTCTCGAGAATGGCGATGAAATTTATGCACGTCTCGTTGTTTCGAATCTCGATGCAAAACGGACTTTCACGCAGATCATGGATGAACAGGATGTACCTGAGGACATTGTCAGACGCGCAAAGAATTTCAAGATTCGTGGTTCCTCTGGAAAAGTAAATATCGCACTGTCTGGTCTGCCCAAATTTTTAGGTATTCCCAATAACCGCTACATCGATCGTGGTGGACAGGGGTTCACAGGCTCGCTTGAAACCATGGAACGCGCTTACGATTGCTGGAAAAGAGGACGCTGGTCCGATGATCCATTCATTGAGTCGGTTATTCCCTCAGCTTGGGATCCTACAGTTGCACCGCCAGGTAAGCATTGGATGTCCAATTTCATTCAATACTGTCCGTCGGAGCTAGCCGATGGTCCATGGACACCGGAGAAACGTGATCAGTTCGGCCAGACTGTCGTCGACAAAATTGAACGGTACAGTCCGGGTTTCAAGGACCTCATTGTACATATGGAAGTTAGAACGCCACATGAGATGGAACAGGAAATTGGTCTTACCGAGGGGAATATCTTTCAGGGTGAGTTAACCATCGATCAGTTGTTATTTAACCGACCGTTTCCAGGTTATTCGCAATACCGAATGCCTATCAAAAACATGTATATGTGTGGTTCCTCTACACACCCGGGCGGGGGAGTGTCTTCGGCCTGTGGAGCTAACGCAGCCCGAGAGATTTTAATGGACCTTAAGTTGTCCAATACCGTTCCAGAAGATGATTGTTACGATGAATAGTTCATGAACAGTACCGAAGACAGATATCAGGGAGAGCAGCTGAAAAAGACGCACTTTTACGCTCGCGCTGAAGCAATGAACATAAGAAACGCGTGGTCATCGTGGAATGGTTATAAGTTTGCTGAGTATTACTATGATGCCGAGTACGAATATTTCTGTGTACGTAATACCTGTGCAACTTATGATATTTGCCCAATGCAGAAGTATTACGTTAAAGGAGCCGATGCTGAAGCCATGCTTAATCGTATGGTGACGCGCGATATTTCGCGACTACCGCTGAATCGTGTGACCTACGTTGTGTGGTGTACCGACGAAGGCCGCATGGTGGATGATGGAACGATTTTTCATCTTGCGGACAACGAATATATGCTGACTTGTGGTAGTCCTTGCAGTGCATGGTTACGAATGAGTTCGTTCGGATTTGACAACGTCGAAGTTGTTGATAAATCGGACGAGATTGCAGCTTTATCATTACAGGGGCCGACGTCATGTGCCGTACTGAAAAAGATGGGATTTATCGGTATCGAAAATTCAAAACCGTTCGATATTCAGCATTTTCCCTTCGAAAACGACTCGGTGATGATATCTCGAACCGGGTTCACGGGAGACCTTGGTTATGAACTCTGGGTCAAACCCGAGCTCGCAGTACGACTCTGGGACCAATTGTATGCGTCCGGTGAAGATTACGGTATTCATCCATTTGGTGAAGAGGCAACAAATATGGCTCGGCTCGAAGCCGGATTCATCATGCCAGCAATGGAATTCAACGAGTCATTGAAGACGGTTCATTTTGAACACGATCAGACTCCATTCGAACTGAATCTAGGATGGTTGGTTGATTTCAACAAGCCACATTTCAATGGTCGCTCGGCGCTTTTAGCAGAAAAGCAGCGCGGACCTAGATATACCTTGAGTAAGCTGGATATCGAAGGTAATAAGCCGGCTGACGGCTCCTATTTGTACAGCGAAAAGCGCTGTACACAACATATTGGTTACGTGACTTCAGCCATGTGGTCTCCGGCGGTCAAAGCGAATATTGCATTGGCGATGGTCGAGACGGAGTACCTTGGTGGTGATATATGGGCTGAAATTTATTACGAAAAGGAACTAAGACAATACAGCAAAGTTGCTCACTGTACTGTGAGACAAAAACCATTCTGGGCTCCGGTGAGAGCTAGGGCAACGCCGCCGGCTGATTATTGAGCACCTGAGCCGGCGATGACAATTGGAACAGCGTTCGGTAAAGTTACCAAACTATTTAGCACTGTGAACAAAGATGGATATTGACGCCCCACTACGCGAACTCGGCACCATCGATACGACGGCTTTGCGCGAGGCCATCCTAAGTCAGGAAAGCATCGCCTGGCACGAGGATCAATATCGCCAGAAATCTTACGACGTGCATGATCAAACTGAATCAATTGTACTGGTATTCACTGATGGATCGAACTGGCCTAATAGTGAGGTACATAAAGAGCCGGGCTGGGATCGAATCGCAGATGTCGCTGTGCCAGTTATGCATAAAATTATCGAAGAACATTATCCGGCAGGTGGCACGATTATCCGCGCAATGGCGGCAAAACTTTTGGCCGGTGGAAGAATTAAACCGCATGCTGATGTGCACCCGTCGTTCCACTGTGGCCACCGTATCCATATACCTATTACAACAAATAAAAGAGTTCGATTCATGATTGATGGCCGGCCGTACCAGTTGCAAGTCGATCAGGTGTATGAATTAAACAATCAGAAACAGCACAGCGTTATGAACAAGGGAACCACAGATCGAATTACCTTTATTTTTGACTATGTTCCGCCGGGACCTCTTGCTTATGTGCCTGGCCAGGGACAAAGGAAGGGCAGATAGTCGATAGAATGCCAGCTAGTTTTGTGAGAGGGATATATGACAAGAAATTCAAGATCGATCGGGCTTCTTGAACGGCTCAAAGAGGGTCCGGTTATTTGCGCCGAAGGGTATCTCTTTGAACTGGAGCGTCGTGGCTATCTTCAGGCTGGTGCGTACGTGCCTGAAGTAGTTCTCGAGAAGCCTGAGAAGGTCTTCGAGTTGCACCGGGAGTTTGTGCATGCCGGCTCCGATATCGTCGAAGCATTCACCTATTACGGACACCGCGAAAAGCTTCGCGTTATCGGTAAGGAAGATCTGCTCGAATCGTTAAATCGAACTGCATTAAAGATCGCCGCCGAAGTCGCAGATGAAAGCGGTACGTTACTTGCCGGTAACGTCTGTAACACTAATGTATGGGAACCTAATAATAAGAAAATGCAGGATGCTGCTCGCGCTATGTTCGAAGAACAGGTTGCTTGGGCCGTTGATGCGGGGGTCGACATGATCATCGGTGAGACGTTTTGCTGGGTGGATGAAGCTCTAGCTGCGCTCAAGATTATTCAGGCAGCCGGCAAACCCTCTGTCATTACATTTGCGCTGGATGCGGAAGGATTACATGATGGTGCAGATGGAGTAACCGCATGTAATCGTGTTGCCGATGCAGGTGCCAACGTTGTTGGACTCAACTGCTCAAGAGGTCCGGCTACAATGCTACCGGTCATCAAGGAAATCCGTAACGCGGTATCTTGTCATGTTGCTGCACTGCCGGTTCCGTACCGAACAAACGCCGAGTATCAAACTTTCCAGTTGCTCAAGGATCCAAACTATAACTATGGGCCTTATACAAGGACGTTTCCGACTGCGCTGGACCCATTCTTATGCAACCGCTACGAAATGGCTGAATTCGCGAAACTGATGTATGCCAACGGTGTTCACTATCTCGGTGTTTGTTGTGGCGCAGGCCCTCACCACATCCGGTCAATGGCCGAAGCGCTTGGGCGCTTACCGCCTGCAAGTAAATATTCTCCCGACATGAGCAAGCATGCTTATGAGGGTACCGACGATAAAATTCCCGAATACTATAAGAAGCTGGGTGGAGCGTATGAATAAACTGAATAACGTTACCTGTTCTATTGAGTATTAAAATCTCTACGATAATACAGGAGCCAGCACCTCAAGCAGTTCTTTTAAATTCGATTCATAATTTTTCCAGTAACCAATCGCATCCTTATATATGGGCTGGCGAACCTGTTCTGAACTCGCTGTATTCACAGCACGATCAGTCTCGAAGTAGCTTAAACACGCATCCTCCCAGGGTAATTCACAATAATCGAGGATGCGCCTGATTTGTTCTTCCAGATTGCTCACTACATCTTCATACTGAACTTTGAGAATGCGACCGGGAAGCACTTCATCCCAGTGATCCATCATTCTTATATATTGCAGATAATATTCTCCAAGTTCTTGTAGATCGTATGATTGATTCTTCCCCATTGCGAAAAGTTGTCGGTAATTGCTAACACAGGTGTCCATGGGATTTCTGCGGGCGTCGATAATTTTTGCATACGGCAGAATCAGATGAATAAATCCAGCATGTAAAAAATTTGACGGCATTTTATCTGTGAATAATGCCGTACTTTCAAATCGATGCGGCTCCGTATGATGGATATAGCTCTTGCCGATCGAGGCAAGTTGTTCACCATCCATTTTTCTAAGTACTTCAGGATAATCGAGATCGTTTGATCGGTTCTGACCAAGAGCAGCCGAGAGCATTATGATGTACGGTAGTTCACCGGTACCTTCGACCATGCTGTGGCTCGCAAGTATTTGTTCAATCAAGGTCGACCCAGACCGAGGCATACCTAGAATAAAAATTGGTGATGGACAGATTGATTCTGCTCCGGTGTCCTGGGCCAGAAAATTGCCGGTGAACACTTCTATGAGCTTATCGTGTTTAATTTCGTTTTCGACCGGGTCGTAATTCACTGTGGTTCGCTTCATTTTGTTGCTGCGCTCGTATTGTTTCCATGCTGCATCAAAATCTTCCCGTTTCTCATGTGCTCTCGCGAGAGCAAAGCGGAAATTGATTTCAGAATCCAGATCAAGATCGTTAGAATTAATCTTACTTTGTATCTCAGTTACTTCCTTATCCGTAAATTGGAAATCCTTCAGATTGATAAGGCTCCAGTAAGCAATGCCAAAGTCAGGTCGAACCGCGGTACATTTTTTATAAGAGGTTATAGCTTCGTCACGACGACCAAGGACTCTTAGTAAATGTCCCCTGCCTAGCAGTGCCGAGGGATCCTCAGGCATAAGTCCCAAGCATTGTTCGTATGACTCTAGTGCATCAGTTGTGCGGCCAAGTATCGAGAGCGCATCAGCCAGCAGCAGATGAGATTCAGGATTTGAAGATTGAAGTTCGACAGCTTTTCGGAACAGAGTAACTGCTTCTGGCAGTCGACCCCTGTCGACCAGAAAACATCCAAGATCTGTGTAAGAGATAAAATAATCGGGCGATAATTTTACAATTTTACGCAAGAGACCTTCGGCGATAATGTATCGTTCGTCGTCAATCGCAGTTCGCGCAAGTATTCTGAGTGCTGCAATATTTTCAGGTTCCTGCTTCAGAATATCCTTACAAATCTCTTCCACACGTTGAGATTGACCTTCTTTTAGGAGCTTAGATGCTTCTTCGAGTGCTCTGCCAATTGGTGATAATTCAAGGTACTTCCTTTGAGCTAGTTCCGCTTCTTTCTTCTTGCCTATTCTCAAGAAAGCGTTGGCAAGTCCTAAAAAAGCCGATGCCTGTGTTGGGTCAAGTTGTATGGATGTTTCAAAAAATTTGATCGCACGATCAGGTTGATTTTGACTGAGATATAGTATGGCAAGATCTTCGTGTGGCTTTGCAAATGTAGGTGCTAGATCAATCGTGCGTTGCAGGTACACTTCTGCTTCGCCGATCTTGTTTTGCTTCAACAGAATTGCACCCAATATACCGAGTATGTTGATATTCTCAGGTTCGTTTTCAATGATTTGGTGGCATAACTGTTCAGCGGGCCTAATCTGTCCGGTATTTATTAGACGGAATACTTGCTCCATTGAGTCTTGAGATTCAGAGGAACCTTGCATCCGTGGTTACCTGTCAACTATTTAGATGTGCAGCCTTAATGGCCGTAGGAATTGCATTCAGGTTGCCTCCTGACATGATGTTTACTCCTGAAATACCGGGTATTTCCGCCATTTGCTGAAGTAGCTCCGTACATATTTTAATGCCTTCCTGTTCAGGATCAGTAGCTTGCTCAAGCCGATTGATAATCTCATCCGGAATCTTTACGTTCGTACGATTCTCAATCAACCAACGCGCAGCATTAGCTGATGGAAGTATGACTGTTCCTGCGATGACACTGACTCGTCGAATTAGTTTATTGGTGATCAGGTGTCTCATATAACGTCTTAGGAGGTCCATATCCATACATATTGACATTTGCATGAACTGTGCACCCGCACTGATTTTGTTGGTCAGTTTCTCGGGAATCCAGCCCGATTCCGGATCATGGGGCCAAACGCTTCCACCGATAAAAAATTTTGAAAATGCCCCTACTTGCTGATCGGATTTCATAGTCATCGCTATTGAGATCAACTCAGTTGCATTTACGTCAAGAACTGCTTTAGGTTTGGGATTGATTTCTTTTGACACCTTGTTGCCACGCACCAGCAACAAACTAGTCACGCCCAATGCCGCAGCGCCAAATAATTCGCTGAGTAAAGCAATCCGGTTCTTATTTCGACAACCTAGTTGCATGATTGGATCGACGTCATTCTGTATAAGCAGCGCGGAAGCAGCCAATGTAGACATGTGCAGCTGGCCGAACTGATTGTCGGTCAGAAGGATTGCGTCCACGTATTCTCGCAGCAAGTTTGCTTGCTGGCGAATTACGGTCGCGTCAGTCTCCGGCCTGAGGGCTATTCTGGCGGTGACAACGAAGTCGCGTGTTCGAACTGCTTCTTTGAATGTTTTCAAACTATTGCCATATCATAGTGGCCGTGCCGGTATCACCATCCAGGTCGGAGTTCCAAAGGGTAGTGTGTTCGAATGTCGTTCACAAGACCACTTTTCCGGGAAGAATGCTCTGGTGTTTGAATATATCCTATGGTGAACTTCTGTATGTCAGGATACCGAAAGTGGGGAATGAATTATCTCAGATTCACTCAAACAAAAGGACTGCTTCGATCAGGCATTAAGCTATCTGCGAGCTGGCGATGCTGAGAAGGCGGCACAAGTATGCGATGCTGGACTTAAGATGTATCCCGGTGATGCGAACATCCTTTGCCTGTCTGCCAAGGCAAATTTGGCACTGAAGCGATTCACCGAAGCGCAAGACCGCCTCGAAAAGGCGATCAGACTCTTTCCCGATTTTGCGAATGCACACGATATTTATGGTGATCTACTGTTTATGCAAGGACATACCGATGCGGCGATTGAGGTATATGGACAGGCACTACGACTCGATCCGACAAAGTCGGACACGCATCGGAAACTCGACAAAGCGCGCGATTTGTTATCCAAACATGAAAGTTCATTACCTGATGTTCTGGAATCTGGACCGAAGGTGCCACAGCATCACATGGCTTTCGAAGAGGAAATTGCTAAAGCCGTCAAATTTCAGCGAGATGAAGAACCCAACAAAGCCGAGGACATTTACCGTGACATACTTACACGTGATCCTGATCATGTTGAAGCAGCTCGATTGCTAGCTGGTATCGCTGTTAAAAACGAAAGGTATCACGATGCAGAAGTATTTCTTCTTCGCGTAGTCTCCAACGCACCTGATTATGGGCGCGCATGGGTAGATCTTACAAATGTTCAACGAAAACTCAACAAGCTTGAAGAATCGACAGAAAGTGCTAAACAGGTATTACGCCTAGGATCAGACAAAGCTGAATCACACATGGTGTACGCCGGCGTAATCGGTATGGCTGGGCACCATGAAGAAGCGATTGAAAGTTACCGCAAAGCACTCGAGATTGATGACAGTAAATTTACTGCAAAATCTAGCATGGCACATCATCTAAAGACGATCGGTCACCGAGACGAAGCGATTGCTAAGTATAGGGAAAGCATCGCGACAAAGCCGGACCATACGGAGGCTTATTGGAGTCTCGCAAATCTGAAGACTTTTCGCTTTGAAGATTCGGAAGTTGACGCTATGGAAGCTCTCCTTGCGGACGGGGATCTGAAAGATGAGTTACGGGTGCATCTATACAATGCATTAGGCCTGGAGTATGAAGCACGTGGAAGATACGATCGTGCCTTCGCAAATTTCGACTTATGTAGCAATATCCGACGCAAGTTTGAATCTTATGACCCGGTTGAGACAGAAGATTTTGTTGACCGGATAATTGAGACATTCAACGATAAATTTCTGCAAGAAAATGTGGCTAACGGATGCGCTAATGATGCGCCAATTTTTATTGTTGGTCTTCCTCGTTCGGGTTCCACACTCATTGAGCAGATTTTGGCCAGTCACAGCAGGGTTGAGGGAACACACGAATTATCGGATTTATCTCAGGCCGTCCAGGTAATTCGTCGCAAAACAAATCAGAGGCATAATTTTCCGGATTTCCTTGTGAATTTGAAACTGACTGACTGGGAAAGAATCGGTAGAGATTACATTGAGCGAACAATGCAGTTTCGCAGTGGCAGTCCTTACTTTATCGACAAAAATCCGAATAATTTTACTTTTATTGGATTGACTGCCTTGGTTCTCCCTAATGCGAAAATTATTGATGCCAGACGTCATCCGCTCGACAGCTGTTTTGGCACCTACAAACAATTGTTTGCGCAAGGTCAACCATTTAGTTATAACCTGACGGAAGTTGGTGAATATTATCTTCAGTATCAAAGGCTCATGGAGCACTGGCATGAGGTGTTACCTGGTAAAGTTCTGGAGGTGCAGTATGAGAAAGTAGTTGTTGACCTAGAAACACAAGTGCGTCGAATTTTAGATTACTGTGAATTACCGTTCGAAGAAGAATGTTTACGCTTTCATGAGACGGAACGGGCGATCAAGACAGCGAGTTCTGAGCAAGTCAGGCGACCGATCTACTCGAGTTCAGTTAACCTCTGGCGTAAATATGAATGCTATCTGGATGAACTGATCCAAATACTTGAACCTCTGCTTCGAGAGTTGCCTGATGTAGAACTTCCCTCGATCATTGCTAAATAATTTATTGATTAAGTTGATGACTATGAAAGTACTATCCTAGGGAAAATTTTTACGTACAGGCAGAGCATTATATCTGTTGTTTTTATGAAACAAATTAGCTTAAAGTTATTATTTTGTTACATTTTTGTTACATAATGTGAAATATGAAGGATTCTTCACTTGTAGTTGACAGACAACTGCTCTAAATTTAGATAATATCTATATTTGTCTAAAATTATAGGCAATTATAAAAAACACATAGCGCAAAGGAATTTAGTGACTATGGACATTAATAAAAAGATAGTATTTACGCCAGTGGCTGGAGCAATTGCAGCTGCTTTATACCCATCTCTCCAGGCAGTTGCGCAAGACGACACAAATAGTGTGGCGCTTGATGAAATTATAGTAACTGCTACCAAACGCTCAATGAGCGTACAAGACATCCCTTTTACCATTCAGGCGCTTACGTCGGATACGCTTAAAGCAATGGGCGCTAAGAACATGGAAGACTATGCGCGATTCATTCCGTCCGTCAATGTTGTGGCGATGGGACAAGGTAGTGGTACGGTCATATTTCGTGGAGCGATTACCGGAGCAGGCTATATCGCACAGTCAACTTCTTCCGTCTATGTGGATGAGATGTCTATTACCAACACTGGCTCTCAGCCGCAAATACGTATGGTAGACATCAACCGTGTCGAAGCTTTATCCGGTCCACAGGGAACGCTGTATGGATCTGATGCCCAGGCAGGCACGATGCGTATTCTGACTAATAAGCCGGTTATGAACGAGTATCAAACTGAACTTGATGTTGAATTACGCAACGGATCGATGGGCGAAGCAAGTTATCGTAGCTCGCTGATGGTGAATCTACCGTTGGTGGAGGACAAACTTGCATTACGATTGGTAGGATTCAACGATAACGATGGCGGGTTCATTGATAATGTCTTCGGCCATACACCAGATACTGTTGTGTCCAGTACAGGACATACTTATCCGTCTGGGTTTGGCACACTCGATAACTCAGACAGTGTCGAAAAAAATTGGAATGATTCTGCGATGGACGGCTACCGGGCATCACTACGCTGGGAAGTTTCTGATAATGTGTCAGTAACATTCCAGACGGCACATCAGATGACCGATGGCGGCTCTTGGAGTGACTACGATCCCTTTGTTGGTGATCTTCAAACGGTTCGCTTCCACGATGAATATGTGCTCGACGAATTCAACATGCATTCGTTGGTGCTGGAAGCTGATCTGGGATTTGCCCAACTTGTGGCATCGGCAGGCTACTACGATCGGAATGTCGAAAACTTCTATGACAATACAGCCTACGGCCATTATTGGGCAGCGGCGTATTGCCATGTTGATCCGTACTCCTCGGCCACTTACTACCCGTATTACTTTGCGGATCCAGCTACCGATTACGTCGTATGGTGGCCGGTTTATTGTCAGGGACAGACGATGGATTCAGATTTCTTCACGTCATATTTATCACCCTTCCAGACTCGCAAATTCACTCAGGAAATTAGACTGTCTGGTGAAGGTGAAAGATTCGACTGGTTACTCGGCTTTTACTACGAAGACAGTATGGACGCTTGGCAGGCGCCCTTTGCAACGCCTACGGCCGGTGGTGATGGGAAGACGAATACCTGGCAAGGTTCAATATCGGCGCAATACTACGAGTCTTATTTTGGCCAAGCGTTTCCGAATTCAACATCGAGTTGGTATTCGCAGAGCCATACCGATTGGTCACAAAAAGCCGCATTTGGTGAATTAAAGTGGCACCTCAATGATGAGTTAACCTTGACAGTCGGCGGCAGATATTTCTCACGTGAGAATGACCAATATTATCTGGTTAATCATCCGGGTGGTCTGCCACTTAGATCTGGTGAATTACCACCTGGAATGCCGGACTCAGCAGATGCTGAGGTTCGCGCGGCCAACAATGGTTTTCCACCTCCGCGATCAGGTTTGGATAAAGAATTCATTCCGAAAATCAGCTTGCAATACGCGTTGAACGATCACCAAATGCTCTATGGTCTGTTTACACGTGGTAAAAGGCCGGGTGGCGTAAACCGGAGTCGTGGAGAGCCATTTTTCCCGAATGCGTATGCGGCAGACACGATGGATAATACTGAGTTTGGCTACAAATCGACGTTTTCGGAAGGCCGGGGGCGATTCAATGTGACCGGATATAATATGAGTTGGCAAGGATATCAACTTGAAATTGTTGATCCCAGCTTTACCCCCTGTCCTGGTGGAGCAACCGAGTCGATCGCTCGTGTCTGTGGCCAGCCTTGGCAACAAATTGTGGCGAATGTTGGTGACGCACATATCTACGGTCTTTTCACGGAGCTAGATTACGCGTTAAGTGATCGAACGACCGTGGGCTGGAACGTCGAATTCATGGAAGCTCAAACAGATACCAGCCACGATCTAGATGGCGATGGCACTGACGATATTATGGGTGGGCTGCGCTTACCGACTGCGCCTGAGGTTAAATGGGCTGCCTGGGTCGAACACCATTGGCCGTTGAGCAACGGCAAACAGGGATTTATTCGAACACAATGGTCGCATACTGGGGATAGTGTCAATATTCTTGAACGGATTCCTACGAGTGATCCCAACCCTCAGTTCTATAATGAGGCCTATACTCAAGGCGATTTGCGCTTGGGCATGCAGAGCGAAGATTGGGATATTACCGTGTTCGTTAATAATATTACTGATGAACGAGCCCAATACACGTACGAAACCGGTTTATTTGAATGGGCTGCTGCTTCTCTAAAAGATGGTCGTGCACATACGGCCCGTATTTATACTAGTCGCCCACGTGAATTTGGTATTCGATATTCCCAGCGGTGGTAAAAGGTGTTCCAACGTAAGTAAAAAGGCCGGGTTCTTCCCGGCCTTTTTGTTTGCCGATGATGATTTATGGTAGAAGCGCCTATGGTAAGCAGCTAAAACCTAAGTGATGGAGATCTATAGTTAATCGCTGTAAGGCCAGAGTTCCAAACCATGAATGGCATTGCGGATATCCATGCTCAGGTTAACGGAGCCAATTTTTTGATTGGCTTCTAGATCGTACAAGCTAATGGTCGATGGTGAGGATCCGCCGGCTATGAATCGGTTATCCACTGGGCACAGTCCGCGACCAAAGCTTTGGCGTGCTATTTTAGAATCATCAATGCCTGAAAATTCAATGTCCGCATCGTCGTAGGTGACAATTTTGAATGCTTGGTTGTGGCCATCACGTCCTACGTAGCGGACACAGTCACTTGCTGTGTCATTGAATAGTAATCCGTCACGATATGGTTGGGCATTGTGCGCCCCGGCCGGTAGTGTGCAAACTTCAGATACTTCCATTTTACTATTCAGGTACAGGAGTGCGTTGGTATGCAATCCGCTTAGATAAATCCCCGTATCATCAACGTGAATCATGTTGATATGAAAATCATTTACAGGACGTGGCCCTGTTCCAGTCCTGGGGTCAAATGTATGTCCGGTCCAGCGTTCGTATTGCCGTTGCAGGTGAAAGCCCCACACGTATTTTTTCTTCTCCAAATCGAAAACAAGAAGACTGTCAAATCCGGTAGATGTGAGGAAAATCACCGTCTCCATTCGACAGATTTCATGACAGTGTTTGAGATAGCGATTTCTGAAAGAATCTTGAATCTTGAAATGGCGGTCATAACAAAAAAGCTCATCGCTTGCCGCGATATAAATATCATCGCCGAAAAATGTAATGCCTCGCAGACCGCGATCTGCACCGCGACCTTCAAAATCAATCTCGGTCCTGTTCCAGTCTACGTGCTGCTTACCTTCCTGTTTATCGAAATTGACAGTGAATACACCGCCATGGCTTTCACCCTGCTGACTCCCCCTCACAACCGAGGTCGCAATTAACTTTGGCAATTTGATAGTCATACGTTTTCGTCCGACCAGATATCAAATTGCGGTTTTTCATGAATCATATTTTTTCTCTATAAAAGATCCTTGAGACGGTAATAAGTCATGCCGAGCGCAACCATAGGCTGACTGAATACATTGCTGCCAGGAACTATCACAGGTTTTATGTTCTCAAAAATGTCAAAGCGCTCGAACGTGCCGGTGATTACCTCTGCCATTATCTGACCAGCCAGATGAGTTACGTTAACGCCGTGTCCGGAATAGCCCTGCGAATAAAAGATATTCGGCGCGATTCTTCCCATCTGAGGTACACGGTTTAATGTCACGCCGAGCGTGCCACCCCAGGCATAGTCGATATTAATATTCTGCAGTTGGGGATAGATTCTGCACATCTTGGGTTTCAAAGTGTTATGGATTATTTCAGGGTCGTTACCGAAGTAATTTATACGACCGCCAAACAACAAGCGCTTGTCAGCGCTCAACCGGAAGTATTCCAGTACAAAATTGGGATCGCAAACGGCTAGATCCTCCGGATTAATTTCAGCAACAAGCTGTTCGGACAATGGCTCGGTTGCAATGATGAAGCTATTGACTGGAAATATCTGGCCCCTCAGTTTTTTATTGACAAACTGATAGGCATTTCCTGCGATAACAACAAAATCAGCAGTAACAGAACCCGTTTCTGTAACGACGATTGGTCTGTCACCTTGCTTTATACTTTGAACCTCAGATTTTTCGTAAATTGTTGCACCCTGAACTACTGCAGCCTGAGCCTCGCCAATGCAGAGATTTAGAGGATGTAAATGCCCATTAGCCATATTTTTCATTGCGCCGATGTACGCATCTGTACCGATCAAGTCCCGTGTTTCTTGTTTAGATAATAATCGGCATTCATGTGGAAAATTGTATTGTTCCAAGTACTCATATTCTTTATTAAAATCGCGTATATGTCGTTTTTTTATTGCGACATCAAGATAGCCTGACTTTAGGTCACACTGGATGCCATATTGATGTACTCGCTGGCGAATTATCTCGTGTCCGTCCCAGCGCATTTTAAATAACAATTTGGCAATACTCGGACCATGATGTTTGAGAATGACCTTCTCACCGGCAATACCGCCTATCATCTGTCCTCCGTTTCGACCTGATGCTCCCCATCCGACTTTGTTAGCCTCAATAACATGAACATTGTAGCCACGTTCCACCAGATGCAGCGCCGTCGAGATTCCGGTGAAGCCAGCGCCGATGACACACACATCCGCATTTGCGGAACCTCTAAGTGGCGCAAAATCGGTTATGTTATTAATGCTGGCGGCGTAGTATGAGCCTGTGTGCGATTGGATATATTTCATATGATGGTATCAGTCATGATGCTCCCAGCGGTTCAGCTTAGCGACACCATGATACTTGTTTCGTTTGCTGCCGTCGGCTTCAAATTATAAGAAAAAGATAGAAAAAATGTCTCGAGATTTCCAAATTTATTTAGTGTTGCTTATGCAAAGATAATGGCGTGCTGGGTTAAAGTAAGAGAATGAGACAAGATTTATTATCAGCGAATGTTGTTCTAGCCGCTAATCGAATAGCTCCGTATATTTGTGAAACGCTCTTGGATCACTCTCCGTTTTTTAGTGAATTGACCGGTGCGAATGTTTTTCTGAAACTGGAAAACCTCCAGTTCACAGGGTCGTTCAAGTTACGCGGCGCCTTCAATAAACTTTTGTCGATGACATCCGAGCAGCGGGCTGCAGGCTGTGTTGCAGCATCTAGCGGTAATCATGGTGCTGCGGTTGCCTTTGTTATGTCGAAGCTCGACACGAAAGGCGTGATTTTCGTTCCAGAGGGAACTTCGACGGCCAAGGTGGAAACCATTAAAAATGCTGGTGGTAAGGTACAATTTATTGGTACGGATGGCCTCGACACTGAAAAATTTGCAAGGAAATATGCCGCTGAAAACGGCATGTACTACCTATCTCCTTACAATGATGAGGATGTTATTGCCGGGCAGGGTACTTGCGGTGTGGAGATCGCAAAACAGCTTCCTCAGGTGGATGCTATTTTTATTGCAGTTGGTGGCGGCGGATTAATTAGTGGCGTTGGTAGCTTTCTGAAGTTGATCAATCCATCGATATCCGTCGTTGCCTGCCAACCTGCCGCCTCTGCCGTGATGACGGAATCGGTTAAAGCCGGTGAGATTTTGGAATTACAGAGTAAGCCGACATTGTCAGATGGAACAGCTGGTGGGATTGAAGCCGATGCGATTACTTTCGATATTTGCCGCACTGTGACAGATGATTACGTCGTTGTGTCTGAAGATCAGATCGCCGAGGCAATACGACAGTTCATCGATGCGCATCACATGTTGGCCGAAGGGGCAGCCGGAGTTGCTCTGGCCGGACTAAAGCTTCGTGCGGATAAATACGAAGGCAAAAACGTTGTCGTCATTGTCTGTGGTGGCAACATTAGCAAAGAGACACTGAAAAAAATAATTTAGCTGGGCTACTGATTGCACCCGTCAGATAGAGTTTGACTGGGCTGCTACCTTCAGTTTTTTCAATGAAGTAAATGTAATCACCGAATGCGGATGCGTCATCGTTTGAGGCATTGGCTGCGATATTTATAATCAATTTATCCTCATTCGTTGGAGCTTGCCAGCGAATGAGCCAGCTAGGGGTGGTTAGTAGGTGGATTAAAGGAGATTGGTCGGAACAGCTGGATCGTTTGCTGCACGTCTTGCGGATACCAGCGTGTTTGCCATAAGCATGGCAATAGTCATCGGACCGACACCCCCCGGCACTGGTGTAATCGCCCCGGCTACTTTTCTGACATCCTCGAAATCTACATCGCCTGTTATTTTTATACCTGTTTCGTCATCCTTACTGATTTCAATTCGATTTATTCCAACATCAATTACAATGGCTCCAGGTTTTACCCACTCACCTTTAACCATATTCGGTTGACCAACGGCTGAGACCAAAATATCCGCATTACGGCATACATTAGGTAGGTTGTTGGTGCGGCTATGCGCGATCGTTATCGTCGCATTCGCTTTTAGCAAAAGGCTTGCCAATGGTTTTCCAACAATATTAGAGCGGCCAATAATTATTGCATTCAATCCAGATAGATCTTTGCCAAGTTGTTCTTCGATCATCAACATACAGCCTGCCGGGGTACATGGCACAAACATGCCATTAATCTCACCCGCTGCTAGTTTACCGATATTTTGAAAGTGGAAGCCATCGACATCTTTTGTTGGTGCGATGGATTGAGTGATTAATTTTTCATCAAGATGATTGGGAAGCGGCAACTGCACGAGGATCCCATGTATCGCTGTATCAATATTGAGATTTTCTAGTAGCCGGAGGACGTCATCCTGAGTTACGTCTGATGCAAGCGCGTGCCGGACAGAGTGAAAACCACAGGCCTTAGCTGCTCTCTTCTTATTTCTGACATAGATTTCACTGGCCGGATTGTTGCCAATAATCACGACCGCGAGGCCCGGTCTAATGCCATGTGTGTCGTAAAGCTCGGATACAGACTCGGCGATCGATGCAGAGAGTTTGGCTGCCTTTACCTTGCCATCAATTATTGTCGCAGTTGCCACAAATATTGGTCCTTAAATAAAATCACCGCCGGAATAGGCAGTAAGTAAAACAATATCGGTTGATTGGGCGCCGATAGTAACCTCTCTCATATATCCCAGTAAACATCATGTTTGATTCGACTCTGTATATCAGAGTAGGCATAAATAGAGATTGGCGGTAGTTTTACTTGTAGCTCTCAAAACGAGTCTAAATAGGTCTAGAATATAGTGTTGACGGTCACCGAGAATAGACCATTGCTTAGAAAAATATTTAGAAATCTACGCGGAGTGACTGCATTGTTAGGTATTACGGTCAATACCGTAATCTGGTTCATTCCCATCTTATGGATTACCATTTTTAAATTGCTTGTACCCATCAAATCTTTCCGCCAAATGATGACTCGTTGGATCATGGGCATTGGCGAAAATTGGGTGAGCTGTAATGCTGTAATTTTATCCCTTGACTATTCTAATAGTTTCGATGTTCGTGGCATCGAAGGCTTGAATCGACGAGATTGGTATCTGGTGATTGCTAATCACCAGACGTGGATGGATATTATTGTGCTGCAATTCATCTTGAACAGGCGAGTCCCATTTCTCAAGTTTTTCATAAAACAGGAGTTGATCTGGTTTCCAATTCTCGGTCTCGTCTGGTGGGCAATGGAAATGCCTTTCATGAAGCGTTATTCGAAGTCCTATTTGGCAAAGCATCCGGAAAAGATAGGTCAAGATTTCAAGGCGACCCAAGTTGCGTGTAAAAAATTCCGTAGTACACCGACTACTGTTATAAACTTCATTGAAGGAACAAGGTTTACAGTCGAAAAGAAAACCCGACGAAATTCTCAGTTTCAATACCTGCTACCGCCCCGAGCCGGAAGCATTGCATTGGCACTCACATCGATGGGAAGCATGTTTAATGTCATTTTAGATGTAACCCTTGTTTACCCAAAAGGTGCGCATAAATTTTGGGATCTGTGCTGTGGCGAATGCGACCGTTCCATTATCAAAATAAACAAACGTCCAGTCGAAAGATGGATGGTGGAGGGTGACTATGGATATGATCGAGAATTTCGTATTCGTTTCCATCGATGGCTTACGCAAATATGGCAAGAGAAAGACGAACAGATTGGCAACTTACTGAGCGAATCTACATTGACATAAGTTTTCCATCGAATGAGTCGTTCAATTCGCTTTGAATTCTATGCAAAATTTCAGAACCGTATGATTACTTCGCGTACTATGTGAACTAGCGTTTCAACCGAGTAGGAAGTGCAATGTCTAACAGCCGGAGCTACGATACGGTAGCTTTCGATGTCAGGGAGAACACGACGATGTTGTTCTTCGCCAGAACGAATAAGGAGAGAGATATCGATGAATATCTTTTACTTATGCGTACTGAGAGTGAAGAATTAAATAGCCCAATCTATATTGAGATGAATGACAATCAGTTTTCAGGTCATAACTTGATTCAGGAAGCTAGACTAACCGGAAACGTTTTGACCCTTGAGTTGTGCGAACCTGCTGCAGAGTTGGATGGCGCCAGCGAGATCGTCCTCACGTATGACGAGACCCCTGAAAACCAAGCCAATATTGAAGCTGGAGTAATTGGTGTTCTATTCAACACGTTGGTGGGCGGCAATGCCTGAGGGACTCCGTTAATGTTTAAGCTGTAGTTAAGATGCGAACATTACTATTGCCATATGTAATCTTATTCGATCAATCTGATGATATTTTTGTTCGGTTATACTTTCTACAGGTAATGTCTTGATAAGATATTGCAAGGATTTTGTATGCATTGCGGAGATAATTGTACGGTGAAACCCATTAGGTCTGTTACGTTCCTGACGGAGCATTCGACTTCGTCAAAATGTGTTACACGGAATTAATTCGCACTTATTATGTCGTCCTGGAGTGTTTATTTACTTCGCTGTGGGGATGGCAGCATTTACACTGGCATTGCGACAGATGTATCAAGGAGAGTTGCTCAGCATAAGGATGGTGAGAAAGGTGCCAAATATCTTCGCGGACGTGGGCCACTTAATCTCGTCTTTCAACAGGAGATCGGCGACCGAAGCCTCGCTTCGAAGATCGAACACCAGGTCAAACAATTCCCAAAAGTATATAAAGAAGATTTTGGCCGACTGCCGGATCGTATTGAAGAATTATTGCGGCAGATTAGTGTAAAAAGCGATTGATTTAGATTGCGCATATCAGTAAAGAACTAGCCGCTGCCCAAAGGATGGTAATTGAATATTTATCTGTTCTTCGCCGGTTTTCGCGAATTCATTTAGCAATCGCACGGTTGCAACAACGTCATCGAGTACATTAGGAAATAGCTTGGTCTGCCCAAACGGTTGCGTGAAGTCATCATGATGAATCACATAAACTCGTTTTGCTCCGGTCTGTTCGACAATCTGCTGCCAATAGTCTTTTGCGTACTGGGGAGATTTATTATTAAGACCTGCTACGCCTAGCATCACGACATCTGCTGTGGTCTTTGCTAGTTCATCTTCGATAAAATTGCCACTGCCCTGCACCAGGGTAGTTCCGTTTGGGTGACTAATTAGGATTGACCAACTACCAGCCTCGTGCCATCGGGTGCATGCCACAGATTGCCGTAGAGAGTCTGGTATGAATGTCGTGAGAAAATAATTGTCGTCGAAGCTATCTGGGACAGATCTGGAAGTAATCAGGGTTACCGTGAATTTTCCGTAGCGTAACGAATTGTTGTTGGACGCAAAGATAATTTGGTCGTCGGGAACGCCAAAATTACGCGCTATGTTAATTGTGGGGTTTGTAGCGATAATGGACGCACTGGAACGATTCGCGATTGCGCCAACATCCATTGCATGATGGTGGTTGGAATGTACGGGAATGATCGCCGCCAATCGTCTCATTTTAAACTCGTCCATTGCGTAGTTGATGTTAGCTGCATCAGAGGTAAGCGGCTGGTGAAAAATGATATCTAGAATATTTGGTCTTGATATAAAACCATCGATTAGAATTTGTGTTTCACCGTCGTCGAAAAGTAAAGTCGTGGTGCCCAGCCAGGTGACCGTTACGGTATTAGTATCTACCCTTATTGTCTCAGCTATACGTAGGTCGATGTCTTCGATTGAATTCCGGTCTTGCCAGAGCCAGATACCCGCCGGTATGCTAACTAGCACCGCACCGGCAAGTCCGATAGCTGTTCTTTTTAGCCAGAACAAGACCTTTTTCATACGTTTACCATATCCCATTAATGCAGTGCTTATTTAAAGTACTGATAAGAACCTATGAATTGACGTAGCATGATATGTAGCGACAGTGTGAGGTGTGCCACACAATCCTCCTAACGATGCGCCGGGTACGCGAGGTAATAGCCATTTACCTGGGCTAGTTTGATAGGTGTATCGTATGTTCTAAGTAGGTTCTCTTCGGTTAGGACCTCTTCTTTGTGTCCGTCGGCAATAATCAATCCTTCACGGATGAGCACGATACGCTTTATATCAGGTGGTATCTCATTGAGAAGATGGGTAACGAGGACGATGTTTTTCCCCTTGGTTACCAAGTCACTAATACGTGCCAGATAGTCAAAGCTGGCGGCAAGGTCGAGACCAGCCGTTGGTTCGTCAAGAATCAGGGTATTTGGATCATGTATCAGTGCACGGCCAAGCAAACAACGCCGCTGTTGTCCCGTCGACATATTTCGAAGTGGCGTGTTAGCTAGAGATTCGATACCGAGAGCATGCAATACTTGATGTGCGCTTCTATTTTGCTCTTTGGAAATCCGTTCTCTGAGTCTTCCATGAATACCGATGGTAGAAAGATAACCCGATAATACAATGTCAAATCCGGAGGTATTATTCCTGTATCTTGTTTGCAGATCGTGTGAAACTACACCGATCTGCGAACGTAATTCCCATACATTCCATCTTGATTGTCCAAGAATTCGAACCCATGAGTCTTTTTTTAACACTGGGTAAATTTCCCGGTTCACGACTTTTAGCAATGTTGTTTTACCCGAGCCATTGGGACCTAAAATCGCCACCTGTTCATGTTGTTCGATCGTGAGATCGAAATTGTCGAAGACACGTGTATTGCCGCGATATATCGTCGCATTACGAATATCAATAAGGGGGGGATCACTCATTCGTACTACATTCCAGAGTTACGTCTAACGACTTTGTAACATATGTTATAGATTGCTCGGATTCAGTTGTGCAAAGTAGTGAGGCTTGCGCAGATAGTACAGAGGAGATTGTGACTTTATTTCTATTGCTACCAGAAGGGGGTTCATTATTATTTGTGTTACCTGGTTGAAGTTTTTCCTGTTTATTTTTGATACAGAATTGTTCAACTGGTAATGGTGCAATCTGCATTGCCGGAATTTGGAGTTCCGTTTTCAGTATCGCAGTATCCTGTAGTTGTTGTGCGTTGAATGACTTGCCACTGTCAGCAATACTGACCGACACTGAGATTGGTTGCCAATTTTTATCGCAGAATGTGGCCAATGTCAGATCATAGGTCAGACTAGGCAGTCGTAGTGGGATAAAGTGGTCGGTTCGGCGTGGTGTTACCATGACAGTTGGAACGTTGGCAGAAATCTCGATAACTTGTACCGGCCCCGGTTCAGCTGATATCACTACAGGCAAGATGGCTGCTAAAAAACCGAATAGAAGTTTTGTGCACATTCGACTAAGGCTACGATAATGTATCAAAAAAAGACATTGAGTATGATTCATACCGTTTCCTTATAGCAGATAAGCGTGGTGTGATACGCGCTACTAGATAATCAGTTTAAGACCTCCAAGCGATAAATTGTACTTTTTGCAGATAAAAAGAAAGGAGCCAAAACAGTCAAATTCGATTGTAATTTAGTGGCTCGATCTGCCATGGAGTGGTCTCCGAGTTGCAAATGAAAAGGCAATAAAAATGAGGGCTCCTGTCGAAAAGAATATGAAAATAGTACAAAGGAAAAACTTGTTAGTGGTGATCCGGCAGACAAATTGGGGAGTTTCTGGCAAGGATAGGGCATCGGAGCTTTCCGATATTCGGCTAACCATGCTTACCTATTGCATCAAATTTTTCGAATTTAGCAAAGCTAGTCGCAATTGAGTGTGCGGATATGATTAGTCGAGTCAGATTTCTGCTTTTGATAATTTCTGTTTTGCCGGTGTCTGGTATTTGCGGCAATATATTGCCGTCTGTCGTACAAAGTACCCTGAAATTTCGCAATGTGCCCGACAATAGTCTTAGCATCCGTGTCGAGAACCTCGATACTGGAGAGCTACTTCTGACTTGGAATGAAGATGTTCCGCGAAATCCTGCATCAGTCATCAAATTACTCACAACATTTGTGGCCTTGGACACTCTCGGCCCGGCGTATAGTTGGAAGACAGAGGTCTACTTATTGGGTGAAACAGACGGCGGTGTATTGAATGGTGACCTGTTGCTGAAAGGACATGGCGATCCATTTCTGGTTGATGAATACGTCTGGCAAATGTTGCGCGAAATTCGACAACAAGGGATCAGCAGAATTGCTGGTGACCTTCTAATCGATGATAGCTACTTCAACGTACCACATCACGATCCAGCCACATTCGACCGAGAACCATTGCGTGCATATAACGTTGAGCCAAATGCTCTATTGATGAATTTCAAGGTTGTACGTTATCACTTCGAACCCGACCTCGAATCTGCGACAGTTAATATCCGTATTGACCCACCACTCGAAAATCTGCGAATTAAGAATAAGTTAAAAGTTGTGCATGGTCCCTGCCGCGGTTATCAGCGCGGAATTGTCATGACACCGAACGCAACTGTCGATCAAATAGTGATAAGTGGTCAATTTCCCAGCGGTTGTAAGTCCTATGCGATGGATCGTTCGGTGCTCAGCCACAATGAGTTTGCCTATGGTTTGTTTAAAAGCATTTGGCAGGAATCGGGTGGCGAGTTTTCAGGAAAAGTTAGGAATGTGGTCAAACCTGAAAACATAGAGCCGTTTATGGTTTTTGAATCCAGGCCACTGGTTGACGTCATCAGCAAGGTAAATAAACACAGCAACAATGTAATGGCACGCCAGCTTATTTTTACATTGGGGGCAGAAAAATTTGCGATACCAGGTACAGAAGAAGGTGGTAGGCGGGTTATTGAAGACTGGCTCACTAGCAGACAGCTTAATTCCCCGGCGTTGAAACTTGATAACGGAGCCGGGTTGTCACGGAATTCGCGTATCTCGGCCAGAAATCTTGGAGAGATTTTACGCTACATCTGGCAGAGTCCGTTAATGCCCGAACTTTTGTCATCACTTTCTCTGTCCGGAATCGACGGTACCCTTGCAAATCGTTTTCGTAACGGATCGTTAACAGGCAAGGCACATATCAAAACTGGACGGTTGGATAATGTAAATGCGATTGCGGGTTACCTTCAATCTAGATTGGGCAGACGATACAGTATTGTCGCATTGCAGAATTATACTGGTATCCATCGTGGTCCGGGTGAGGAGGTACAGGAGGCGTTGCTGCGCTGGGTTTATGAACAATAGAGTGAGCACGTTATTCTGAAAGCCTAATTCAGGATATATCACTGCGTTATATCCCGATAACTACAAATACGTTCACGTACTTTGCGCTACTTCGTAAGGTTCGCCTTCACCGAAGAACCCGATGGAAGAAAATCTTGAATCGTACAGTCGAAAGTGCGAGCGCACTGTCCCTCAATGTTAAGCAAACGCAGAGGGTAAGGAGTGCGCTAGAAGGATTGACAACTGCTGAACTACAGTGGGCTAGTGGCTATGTTGCCGGTCTCCTGACTCAGGGCGAAACGGCACAGCCTGTTATCGCTCAAGCAACTGCATATCCGTCTAATACGATGACGATTCTGTATGGATCCCAGACAGGAAATGGCCGTGCCATCGCAGAAGAATTGAGAGAAAGCGCTGTAAGCCGCGGTTTCGCTGCTAATTTGCTTAGCTTGGCCGACTATAAACCCGCCAATATTAAACGGGAAACACTCATTAGTTTAATTGTCAGTACGCACGGTGAGGGAGATCCTCCGGATGATGCAGAGTTGTTTCACGAATATCTGCTCTCCAATAAAGTGCCGCAACTTCAGAAACTGAAGTATTCAGTTTTTGCTTTAGGCGATAGTAGCTATGTTAATTTTTGTCAGATTGGAAAAGAGTTGGATTCTCGACTAAATGAACTCGGTGCTGAGAGACTTGTACCTACTGTCGAATGTGATCTTGACTACGACGCAGCTGTGGAAAATTGGGCTGATAATGTTCTCAAATCTCTTCCGGATGTATTAGATAATGTACCGAATGTGTCGCGCATACCACGTTTGCATGCCGTAAAATCCCCTGTAATCTATAATAAAAAACGTCCATTCAAAGCGGAGGTATTGACCAACCAAAAGATCACCGGGACTAAATCAACGAAAGACGTACGTCATATCGAATTGTCTCTTGAAGGTTCGGGACTGATATATGAGCCGGGGGACTCTTTGGCGGTAATTACGAATAATCCCCCACAACTTATAGAAGAATTACTCAATACACTTGATTTTTCAGGCAACGAAGAGGTAAAGGTTCAAGGATCAACCTTTACAATCAGGGATGCTCTTCGGACGAAATTTGAAATTACAGCACTGAACCTTGGTTTTCTAAAGGCTTATGCCGAGCTTGCGAATTCGCAAGATCTGAGAGATTTACTGCAACCGGACTACCGGACTGAGTTATCAGATTTTCTAGAAACTCGACAAATCATTGATGTTGTTAGTGAATATCCCGCTCTCGTCAGCGCAACTGAGTTCGCGGCGAGTTTACGCAAACTTATGCCAAGGTCGTACTCCATCGCTTCCAGTCTATTGGCAAACCCCGACGAAGTTCACCTGACAGTGGCGTCTGTAAATTATCAAGCATTCGGCAGAGAGCATTGGGGTGCAGCTTCCACCATGCTCGTGGATCAGATTGTCGAAGGAGATAAAATTTCGGTATTTGTTGAATCTAATCCGAGATTCCGCTTGCCAGTAGACGGACAAACATCACTAATCATGATTGGCCCTGGTACTGGTATTGCACCGTTCAGGGCGTTTTTGGAACAACGTACAGAGCTTGGCGCAACTGGTAAAAACTGGTTATTTCTTGGCGACCGATCTTTCCACAATGACTTTTTATATCAGTTGGAATGGCAACGTTTTCTAAAGCATGGCACTTTGCATCGTTTAGATGCCGCTTTTTCCCGAGATCAGGTAGATAAAATTTATGTGCAACATCGGATAGAGGAGCATGGTGCTAGAGTCTATGAGTGGTTGCAGCAGGGGGCCACAATTTATGTTTGTGGTGATGCCAAGTATATGGCCAACGATGTTCACGATGCGCTTGTTAATGTACTCGTAGTACATGGTAGACACGACAAAGCATCTGCCGAAGGTTACCTCAAAGATCTGCGTAGAACAGATCGCTATCAGCGCGATGTCTATTAAAAAGATAGGTGCAACAACAAATTTGAGCGACGACGAACGCATTAAAGAGCGGAGTAGACATTTGCGTGGAACTCTCATTGAAAGTCTCGGCGATTCGATTACCGGTGCGTTTGCGGAAGACGATACTCATTTGTCGAAATTTCACGGTATCTACCAACAGGATGATCGTGATGTTCGCAGCGAACGAAAACGACAGCGTTTGGAACCCGCATACAGTTTTATGATTCGTGTCAGGGTGCCGGGCGGCGTTTGTACCACGGAACAGTGGCTGAGCATGGATGAGATAGCCCTAACAAAGGCGAACGGCAGCATCCGGCTGACAACACGACAGGCGTTTCAACTTCACGGTGTTATCAAAGGGAACTTGAAGCCTGCTATCCAGGGGATCAATCAGGCGTTGATGGACACGCTGGCTGCTTGCGGTGATGTGAATCGAAACGTTATGTGTTCACCAATGCCGCCACTGTCGAATGTTCATCGTAAAGTTCAGGCATATGCAGAGTCACTTAGCGAGCATCTGACTCCGGCAACCGGTGCATATCATGAGATTTGGCTTGATGGTAAAAAATTGCAAAATATGGAATCAGAGGTTGAACGGATCTATGGTGATACCTATCTTCCGCGCAAGTTCAAATCTGCGTTTGTGATACCGCCGCAAAATGATGTCGACGTATATGCGCAAGATCTAGGGTTCATTGCGATTGTCGAACAAGGAGTGCTTCGCGGGTTCAACGTTACCGTAGGCGGTGGTATGGGAATGAGTCACGGTAATACGGCAACTTATCCGCGGCTTGCCGATATCATGGGATTTTGTACGGTCGATCAGGTCAATGCAGTTGCGGAAGCTGTTGTTATTACTCAACGTGAATTTGGTGATCGCACAAATCGTGAGCATGCACGTCTGAAATACACTATTGACGATCACGGGTTGGATTGGTTTAGGAATCAAGTCGAACGCTGCTTGGAATGGCGTCTGCAGAAACCGCGCCAGTTTACATTCGTTGGTAATGGTGATGTTTTTGGCTGGCAGCAATCAATGGATGAAAATTGGCATTACACATTATTCGTGCAGAATGGACGCATCCTTGATGCCGGTAACCGGCTTCTGATGAAAGGACTCAGAAAAATAGCAACTGTGCATAAGGGCGACCTTCGATTAACGCCGAATCAGAACCTGATTATCAGCAATGTTTCGAGTGGAGATAGAGAGCAAATTACAGATGTTCTCCATGAGTTCGGGATTGAAAATAGCCAGCAGGTAAGCCCTTTGCGGTTGCATTCGATGGCTTGTGTAGCATTTCCTACTTGTGGTCTGGCTATGGCCGAAAGTGAGCGTTATCTTCCGGCTTTGATCGACCGCATCGAGAAACGACTTGATGTACATGGGATTGGCGACGAAGCTATCACTATCCGCATGACAGGTTGCCCAAACGGTTGTGCCCGGCCTTATATCGCCGAGATCGGTCTAGTAGGCAAGGGTCCGGATCACTACAATCTTTATCTTGGTGCTAGCTTCGCCGGCGATAGGTTAAACAAGTTGTACCGCGAAAACATCAACGAGGAAGAAATTCTTGCTTCCCTCGACCCTTTGTTCGCAAGCTATGCGGATGAGCGAAACGATGGCGAGCACTTCGGTGACTTCATAGTCCGAACCGGAGCGGTGGCGGAAGTTACGGCTGGAAAGGAGTTTCATCTAGATGCATCCAAGTAAAAAAGATGCCCCTACTAGGAGTTGCATCTAGGGCACGGGTGCGGTGGGGGACTCGTCCGAGCAACCTCGGCGAATTGGTAGTTTCGTGTCTTTGAACAGTAGATCGATTTTTTCCTGTTGTTGGTTTTTTACCACTGCGTCTAATTGCTGCGCATTGATATGTGGCGCAAACAGCGTGATGAAATTGAGCATATAGCGCCTTAGTACTGTGTTCTTGCGGAATCCGATCCAGGTCGTACTACGAGGGAACATCCCTGTGGCATCGATTGCGATCAAGTCTTTATTGTCATCGCACTCGTGAGCCATACTCGCAACGATTCCGACGCCAATTCCCATGCGAACATATGTCTTTATTACATCTGCGTCGCGTGCAGTGAAGACCACGTCGGGATTCAGTTTTTTTTCAGTAAACGCTTTCTTGAGTGATGATTCTCCCCCAAAACTGAAGACGTAGGTTACAAGTGGGTGGCTGGCCAGATCTTTGAGCGTTAACTTTCGTTCCATCGTAGCGAGCTCATGGTTTTTTGGCACAAGAATTGTGCGATCCCATCGATAACTCGGTAACAGCAAGAGCTCATTAAATAAGTGGTTTGATCCTGTGGCAATAGCAAAGTCGATTTTATTTGCAGCCACCATGTCGGCGATTTGCTCTGAGGTGCCCTGATGCAAATTCAGGTTGATGTTCGGGTAATTTTGTCTAAAGGCTTTTACGATCTCAGGCAAGACATAGCGCGCCTGGGTGTGAGTTGTTCCGATGGATAATATGCCTTCTGTTTCTTGATAATAGTCCGATGCTAGGCTACCGATGTTGTCGACCTCCTGCATTATAAGTCTGGCTCGATCGACCACTTGACGGCCAGCAGATGTCATTCCCTCGAGACTTTTGCCTTTGCGCGTAAATAATTGTAGGCCGAGTTCCTCTTCTAGCAGTTTAAGTTGTTTGCTGACGCCTGGTTGAGATGTGTAGAGGCGATTAGCCGCTGCCGTAATGTTTAGGCCATTATCAACGATAGCAAGAAGATATTTTAGCTGTTGTAGTTTCATCGGACTGTGTTATGTCAATTCTGCTTTAGTTTAACTAACCCTTTCGAGAACAACCTTTGTTGGTAAACGTTTTAAGTAAAACAGTTGAAGAGTATGCCGAGTCGGTAAGGTTATGACAATTTGTACCAGTAATATGAAGACATATAACGTGGAAGTATAACGGCAGAAACATTCATTATTTTTTGCATAGTTCAGGACTCGTTATATTAATAATTTTCAGGAAATTAGATCCGTGAATTACTTTCCCGCATTTTTGAACCTCAAAGGTAAACCCTGCTTACTGGTAGGTGGTGGTTCCGTAGCGTCACGTAAGGCTGATATGTTGCTGACCGCAGGAGCCAGGTTGACCATTGTGGCACCTGAGATTTGTCCGAAGCTCACACGACAGGTAGTCTCGGGACAAATTATTCATCGCGTTGGTCGCTTTAAGCCTTCGGATGTGAATGGCTACTGGTTAGTTGTTAATGCTAGCGATGATCCTGAGTGTGCACTACAGGTTTTCAAAGCCGCTAACAAAGCTGGAATTTTTTGTAATTCTGTCGACGATAAAGCGCACTGCAGTTTTGTTACACCTGCAATCATTGACCGGAACCCGGTCGTTGTGGCGGTATCAAGCGGCGGCACTGCACCTTTACTCGTGCGCAAGATCCGGGCACAGATCGAAATGATTCTGCCAAAGCGTCTCGGCCAACTCGCCGCTTTGGCTGCAGAATGGCGAGATCGTGTTAAAAATTGTATTGACGATCTTCTCAGCCGAAGACGATTTTGGGAACAAGTATTCGATGGCTCAATTTCCGATGACGTGCTCGCTGGTAGAATTCAATCTGCAAGGAGAAACATCGCATCCCTACTCGAAGCAGCAGCGTGCCCAAGGGATAAAGAAGGCGAGGTCTGGCTTGTTGGTGCTGGACCTGGTGATCCTAGTTTACTGACGGTGCGGGCATTACAACTTATGCAACGTGCTGATGTCGTTGTGCATGATCGTCTTGTATCTGACGAAGTGCTTGCGTTAGTGAGGCGCGACGCTGAAAAAATTTCTGTAGGGAAAGCTGCAAAATGCAAATCTACTACACAGGAAGAAATCAACAAACTGCTGATAGATCTGGCACACGATGGCAAGAGGATCTGTCGACTTAAGGGTGGTGATCCGTTTATATTTGGCCGCGGTGGAGAAGAGATAGAGGCGCTTGCAAACGCTGATATTCGTTACCAAGTAGTTCCGGGCATTACGGCTGCTGCTGGTTGCGCCGCCTATTCGGGTATACCGTTAACGCACCGGGATATAGCACAGTCTGTTGTTTTTTTGACAGCACATGGTAAGGACTCCGTGGACCGACTCGATTGGGCTTCATTGGCACGAGACAAACAAACGCTAGCGCTGTACATGGCTGTTGGTCGTTTCCCGGATATTCAGAATAAGCTGATAGAATATGGCAGCTCACCGGACACGCCAATTGCAATAATAGAACGTGGCACAAACGACCATCAGAGAGTTATACACGGTTGTCTTGAACACCTTACGAACCTTGCGAAGCAACACGATATTATTGCACCGGCGTTGCTCATTATCGGCGAAGTAGCAGGATTTGGCGTCGGTTTAGATTGGTTTGAGGGTCGATCTATCGTACAACCATCTGAGGTACTGATTCCTGCTGCGGTTTTGTGATATATGTGGCTAATTACCACCAATGAATGAAATCGAACACTTGGTGTCGACTGAGCGCCGGAATTGAAAAATTGTTAATGGGATAGGTATCAGCATAGGTTGCTATTATAATCGCCTTTAAAACAATGTAAGCATGGTGTGGATCAGTGAGAGCCAAGGTAGGAACAGTCAATCAGAATCTCATTCAGGCAAATGCGCAGCACAGATACGAGATAAGTCGTGACGACATTCCACTCTCTTGCCCGATGCCTGGTATGTACCTATGGAATTCTCATCCAAAGGTCTATTTACCCATAGAAGAAACCGGCGAATCCAAATGCCCGTATTGTGGAGCAACTTATTACTTAATTGAATCGGTTGACTAAATTACTGTCCATGCAATGAAAAATTTTCGCTGTATAGTGTCGAATAGCCGTTAAAATCGTCAATTTTCGTCGAAATATTCAATTATGGGCTGATTCATCACTAATATAGAGGTGAAGTTTCATCCGGTTTGAAATATTAGTATATAGTTCCTAAAAGACGTTAAAAGTAATTATAATCTTTGAAAAAATGATAAATGACTCTAAAATCTAAAAAATATTTATTGATGGTAAAGTTGTCTGAGAGTTGACAAAATTGAACGAAAGTATTCTGCAGACTGCTAGTAGCACTATCCTCTTTGATAGGGATATTTTCGAAAAAATTTCTGATGCCGAATTTATTGCTGCGCATTGGCCGATTTCGTCACCAGTAACAACTGGACTTCGATCCTCTGGTCGTGGCAATACCTTGATTTTGAAGGGGAATCAGGGAGAATTTGTTTTACGGCACTTCATTCGTGGTGGATTTATCGGTCGACTTGTTTCGGACAGCTATTTTTGGTTAGGTGAAGAAGCGACGCGCGTTTTCCGTGAATGGCGCTTGTTATCCAAGCTCATTACTATGAATTTACCGGTGCCACAGCCAGCCGCAGCTCGATATGTTCGCTCAGGATTGACATATAAGGCAGATCTACTGACAGTTCTCATCCCCGACGTAATTCCGTTGTCGAATCGAATTGCGGTAAGGCCTTGTACAAAAGAATTCTGGCAGAAGCTTGGCGAAGATATCGCACCGTTCCACAAGGCAGGTGTCTTTCATGCAGACTTGAACGCCTACAATATTCAGATCGACAAAGAGGATAAACTCTGGTTGCTTGATTTCGATCGTGGCAAATTATGTCAGCCTGGGCCATGGCAACAAAAAAATCTGGCCCGACTCCACAGATCTCTGCAGAAAATCAAGCATCTGGATACTGAGCTACATTATTCTGAGGCGAATTGGGAACAATTTCTTAATGGTTATTTCAACGCATCCAGGTTCGTATAAGCATCGGGTAACGATTCCGGCCTCCCTTTAAATTTTCGATAGGTCCAGATGTACTGCTCCGGACTACGGCGAATTTGCTCTTCAAGAATTGCAACATAGTGTTTTGTATCTTCCACGGGATCATCACTCGGGAAATTTTCCATCCTTGGTAATATCGTCATGACATAGCCGCCTTCGGGCAAACGACGGAGGAACCAGGGTATTGCGATCGCTTTACAGAGTTTTGCTAGTTTGGAGGAAGCCGTATTAGTTAATGCTGGCTCGCCGAAGAATGAGATCATTACAGACTGTTTGCTCCGAACTGTCTGATCAGGGGCAAACCAAAGAGCTGAACCGGAGAGGAGACTGCGTACCATACCTCTCACATCTTTGCTTTCAATTGTGTTTTCTACCGCACGTTCGCGATTCGTTCGAAAGATTTCACTCAGGAATTCATTTGTATGCTGCTTAAATACGGCGTCGAATTGGGGACAAATAATTTGCATAATACGGCCACTTAATTCCAGGGAGGTAAAGTGTCCAGTCAGTAAGATAACGGATTCGCCTTGCTGAAGGGCTTCCGTCAGATTGTTTGCTCCCTCTATTCGGCTCATGGCAGCTATTTTCGTATCCGATGCCCAGCGAGCAAGGCCAAGCTCCATAATCGCTGCGCCAATTGCTTCATAATGTGCTAGTACCAGAGCATCCCTTTCATGTGGAGAAAGCGAAGGAAAGCATAGTTCTATATTGCGTCGAGCGGTTGCCCGTCGCTGAATATCGAAGTGATGTAGCAGTCGACCAACTGATTTAAAAAAACGTAACTGCACACGATATGGAAGCAGAGTACTTAGCCGAAGCAATCCCAGAAAGAGCCAGAGGTACCAGTGGTTCGGTGTCCAGAAGTGATACAGTGGTTTACGCTTGTGAGTCATTAAGTTTATTGGTGTTCAGGCGTTGTTTGCACGTGATTTTAATAGAAAAAACAGATAAGTTTCACAGTATCCAATGAATTTATGCCCAAAGTCGTAATGCGATAATCCAGGCAGTTGCGAGAATAGCTAATGCCGTTGCTCCGCACATGAGCTGAAATTGTCGATTAGTTGGGATCTTCGATAGCAGTGTCAGCAACATTCCGAATCCGAAACCACAGACAAAGCCAGCAAGGTGTGCACCGATGTCCGTATTGGCATCTCCTGTGCCCGTGTACGCAAGCAGTGCGATACCACCAACAATTGGACCGAGTCGGTATGACCATCTGTCCTGCACCATAAGTTTTGCACGCCATACAAAACCGGCGACTAGACCGAGCGTGGCAAAAACTGCCGTTGACGCACCAATCGAACGATGACTAGACGCAAGCAGTAGCGTATTCAAAGTGTTTGCAAGCCCACTTGCAATAACAACGCAGAGCCAGGTCAAGCCCGAGCCGAAAAGGCGACCGGCAAAAATGCCAAACAAGATGCCAAAGCTGATATTTGCGACCAAGTGACGAAAGCCTGAGTGTAACGTGAGCGCAGTTATTGTCCGCCACCACTCACCTTGGCGAATAAGATCACCATCGATACGCCCAACCGACAACCAATCCCTGTTGAACACGCTTTCGCTGGCTAACCAGGCGATAAGACAGACTACGAGAACATAGCTAACAATTCCGGGTACAGCGTTTTGAAAATCTAGTACTCTCCTAGATCTCTGTGGCCGTACTTGTTGATTTTCTTTTTCGTATTGCCAGATTTCGTAACTAGCCTTTTCAGAAACGTTTGCTGGAACGGCTAGCATGTAAAGCGGATCGTCGCTTAGCATTTTGTGGGGGATCTTCAGAGAAGTCAGAACAAGCGCCCGGTCGGAACAAGCCTGTCGATTTCGGCTCTCAAAGATGATTGTCCAATTATTTTCCATTAGGTCGTGAGTTTACCCAAATGTTAAAATTTCATCACCGACATTTCTAGAACAGGTTAAGTTACTTTATGGGAGCAAATAAATAATGAAAAGAAAGGTACCGTTCTTTGAGTATCCTCGAATATTTACTGATCACGAAGAAGATCTTATCTCGATTCTTCGAGATATTGGGAATAGAGGCGCTTTTATAATGCAGCAAGACCTTGCCTCCTTTGAAACGAAACTAGCCCAATTTACGGGTGCGAAATATGCACTTGGTGTAGCGAATGCCACTGATGCCCTGCAAATTTTACTAATGGCATCAGATTTAGAAAAGGACGATGAAATTATCATTTGCTCACATACTATGATCGCAACCGCCAGCGCAATACATCATGCTGGATGTACGCCTGTTCCCGTTGAAGTAGGTCCTGATCGCCTCATTGATTCTGAAGACATTGAGAGAGCCATAACGCCGAGAACGAAGGCCATAATGCCGACACAGTTAAATGGACGCACTTCGAATATGGAAGTCATTCTACGTATTGCAGAGGAGCATCAACTCTCTGTTTTTGAGGACTCGGCCCAAGCACTTGGGTCAACATTCAAAGGACAGCATGCAGGTACGTTTGGACAAGGAGGAGCCATAAGTTTTTACCCCGCTAAAGTACTTGGGTGCTTAGGTGATGGAGGTGCAATATTAACTAACCATCAAGATATCTATGACAAAAGTTATCAAATACGCGATCATGGCCGTACGCCTGATGGGACGATCAAATTATGGGGACTTAACTCACGTTTAGATAATCTGCAGGCTGCATTCCTAAGTTTTCAGCTCGATAAATATTCAACTGTAATCGAACGTCGGCGACAGGCCGCATCCATATATGATGCAAGGCTACATCACTTAAAACAACTGCAACTTCCTCCTAAACCTAGTACAAATTCAGATCATTTTGATGTATATCAAAATTACGAGATTATTGCTGAAAGTCGTGACAATCTCATAGATCATCTGCAAGAAGCAGGAATTGGAACGTTGATCCAATGGGGAGGAATTGCAATACATCAGTTTCGCAATCTAGGATTTAAACAATCTCTTCCCAAGACAGATAATTTTTTCAGCAATTGTCTTATGTTACCCCTTAATGCGACAGCGTCCGATGATGATTACCACTATGTATGTGACTGCATAGTATCTTTCTATAGTAGCTAGACTTTAGATTCGGAGGCGTTTGCAGAATACAGTGCTGTAAGCGGATAGTACATGCATGACAGGACAACTGCCGCAGTTAAGCCGTTACCTTCCGCAACGGTCATTCTTATTCGCGAGGGACCGTACAATCCTGAAGTGTTGATGGTGCAACGTCATGCTCGTGCCACGTTTGGTGCAAGCTATGTATTCCCTGGTGGTATTGTCGATCAATACGATCGCTCTGCACATATCCATTGTATGCACGTTTCTGCCAAGGCAGCTAACAAATGTCTCGGGCTTGAGGATGGTGGATTGGATTATTTCAGTGCAGCTATTCGGGAAGTATTCGAAGAAACTTCCGTATTGTTTGCACGAAACTCCAGTGGAGATTGGGCTTTTTCAGATGACACTATGAGCGCTGCGGAAATTGATGAGATTCGACGGCGACTTTATCTTAAAGAAGAGTATTGGCCAGATATCTTAGTTAGATACGAGCTGAGTCTGGCCTGCGATAGCCTATATTACTGTGCATTTTGGGTGACGCCAGAGACCGAGGCAAGACGATTTACAACGCGATTTTTCGTGGCAGTTTTGCCGCAAGGCCAGTATGCCAGACATGATGAAAAGGAGTTGATAAACAGCCGCTGGATGACTGCTGCTGATGCATTGTGTGCAGTTAGAACCGGAAAAATGAAGATGATATATCCGACTTACTCAACACTGAAGGATATTGCGGAATTCAAGTTTGTATCGGAAATCGTTGATTGGGCACAGCAACGCTCCGAAAGTGGCATTGCTCAGTTGTTACCGCGGTTTGTTAAAATAGATGGGAAAGATCGAATCGTTATGCCTGGCGATCTACACTATCCTGAGGACGAAGATTTATGACTATTGAACTTGCCGCTGGCAAGCTAGTCAAATTAGAGTCTGGTATATACAGGCTAGTTGCACCAAATTCTGGCATGATGACGGGTCCCGGAACTAACACTTATATATTAGGAGATAAGGAGACAGCCATTATAGATCCGGGGCCGTTAATAGATGACCATATCGATTTAATTTGCGATTTGGCACCCGGGCCGATTAAATGGATCCTTGTTACGCATACGCACCCCGATCATTCACCTGCTGCAGCGACTCTCGCAGAAAAAACTGGCGCTGAACTTTTGGGACGACCAGCTCCCGATGGACAACACCAGGATAAGACTTTCATACCGGATCGCGTTTTCGAGGATGGAGAGATTTTCGAAACATCAGAATTCAAACTTGAAATTTTTCATACACCAGGGCACGCATCGAATCATCTCTGTTATTTCTACGAAAAGCTAAGCTGGCTGTTCACGGGCGACCACATTATCAACGGTTCAACTGTTGTCATCGATCCGCCGGACGGCAACATGTCAGATTATCTCAGTTCTCTTGAGCGGTTGATGGATAAAGTGCTAACTATTATTGCACCGGGACACGGCGAACTACTCGACAGTCCTTACGAAGCGATTGGTTGGATTATCAAGCACCGATTGGAACGTGAAACTAAAGTTATTGCTGCGCTCAAAGAGTATAGGGAATTAACGCTTGCCGGACTCTTAGTGCATGTTTACGGTGATGTGCATGAAAGTTTGCATGTTATCGCAGGACGATCCTTACTTGCACATCTCCTTAAACTTAAAAGCGACGGCAGAGTAGTTCTACATAACAAGTACTGGTCATTGATTGATGCTTAGATTCTCGCAGTAATTCCGATTTTTTCATTTTTTTAATAAGGTAGGTACGTTCCAGTAGTCTAATCCGGGACGTTTTTTGAATTTAGATATCGCGGCACAGATTTTATCTGTGCCGATGAAATTGGCATAGCACATCGGTCCGCCGCGGTAACGCGGAAAACCGTAGCCGTTAATCCAGATTACATCGATGTCGCTTGCACGAATCGCAACACCATCTTGTAGAATTCGCATCCCTTCGGCAATCAATCCGTAAATGCAGCGCTCGATAATTTCCTGCTCGCTGATTTGCCGTTGCTTGATACCAAGTCGTTTAGCTTCAATTCTGATCATTTCTTGAACTTGCGCATCGGTAACAGGCACCCTTGATCCTTGTTCATAGTTATACATGCCTTTTCCAGTTTTTTGGCCGTATCGTTTCTGCTCTACTAACATGTCCGCGATGCGATAGAAGGTAGGGTCGTTGGGTAAATCGGCTCGCTCCTGACGCACTTTGTAACCGACGTCAAGCCCGGCGAGATCGCCAACCGCGTTTGGCCCCATTGCCATACCCCAATCGTAAAGCACGCGATCGATGTACTCGGGCGGGGCGCCCTCGAGCAACAGGCGCTGATTTTCACGGCCATAGCTGTAAAGCATTCGATTACCAACGAAGCCGAAACAATTACCTACAACGACACCAATCTTACCGAGGCGTTTTGCCAAAGCTAGAGAACTGGCGATAACTTCATTCGATGTTTTAGTTCCACGGACAATTTCAAGCAATCGCATGATGTGAGCAGGGCTGAAAAAATGTAGCCCGATCACGTCTTCAGGGCGTTTTGTTGCAGAAGCAATCTCATCGATATCCAGACTCGAGGTATTTGTTGCAAGAATGGTGCCCTTTTTACATGTGACATCTATTTTGCCGAATACTTCCTTTTTTACACTTAGATTTTCGAACACAGCTTCGATCACAAGATCCACATTGTTTAGTTCGTCATAGTTTTTGCTGATTTTAAATCGGCTAAGACCATTCTCCATTTGTACTTTACTGATTTTGCCGCGGTCGACGCCAACCTTGTAAAGATTTCGAATCATTTTCCGACCGCGTTCGAGACTTTGATCGCTGTTATCGAGTAAGGTGAGTTCACAACCGGCATTCAGACAACTATAGGCAATACCTGAACCCATTGTGCCCGCGCCTATGACAGCTACTGAGTTAATTTCGCGAACTAAACTCTTTTTGCTAATTCCAGGTACTTTGGATGCGGCACGTTCCGCAAAAAATGCGTGTCGTAAACCGCTGGATTGTGACGATGCCTTACATTCAAGGAAGAATTCGCGTTCCCTTTTACAACCTTGTTCGAAATCGATCTGTGTCGATAATTCAACACAGCGAATGATTTTCTCCGGCGAGATCAGACCGCGTGTCTTTACGGCAATCTTTTTGCGAGTGTTATCGAAAAGGGTAGGGTTTGGTTGAGGAGCATTCATATCGCAAATTCTTCGCGGACCCGCAACAATTAATTCCTCAGCATAGGCAATAGCGGCGGCTTGTAACTCATCGGTATTGACGATTTTGTCAATGATGCCAACCTTGAGTGCTTCGACTGCCGACAAAGGATTGCCTGAAAGTATCATATCAAGCGCTTTCTGGGCTCCACTCAGGCGAGGTAATCGCTGGGTGCCAGATGCGCCTGGCAATAGTCCCAGTTTTACCTCCGGTAGACCTACGACTGCATCGATTGCAGCAATGCGGTAGTGACAGCCGAGAGCTACTTCGAGACCACCACCAAGCGCATTGCCGCAAATTGCGGCAAGTACTAGTTTTTCACTTGCTTCGATTGCCGAAACGACGTCGGGTAAATGTGGTGCTTCTGGTGGTTTGTCAAACTCGCGGATATCGGCACCGGCAATAAACGTTCGTCCGGCGCAGGTGATTAGGATGGACTTGGTTTCAGGATCTGAATTGGCTTCCTGTAGTCTTGCCAACAAACCTTCACGAACACCCTGTGACAGAGCATTTACGGGAGGATTGTTCACTGTTATTACTGATACTAATCCATGACGATTTATTGTGACCAGAAGCATTTATTTGTTTATCTTTAAGTGCAGTGCAATCAAAACCACCATTAATTTATTAGTCATTTTATTTAGTGATTCATTGGTCTGTTGCAATAGCAACAAGCCATTGTCGAAGCTAATATTGCAACCATTGAAATCTACCTTGTACAGATGGCCATTTGCCAGTGGTAATTAAAACATTTTCTGATAGTATTTTGTTACGGTAAATCCGACCTGTATTTATTGCTAACTACCTTGAATTATATAGGAAATTACAGGTTTGCCGTTTTTATTAATTAAATACTCAGGTTAATTCGGTTGTGTCCAGGAGGACTGTGCCAATGACATTCGTTGTAACGGAAAGCTGCATCAAGTGCAAATTGACGGATTGCGTCGAAGTTTGCCCTGTTGATTGCTTTTACGAGGGGCCTAATATGTTGGTTATAGATCCGGACGAGTGCATCGATTGCACATTGTGTGAGCCTGAATGTCCTGTTGAAGCTATCTTTTCGGAAGATGAGCTTCCTGAAGATCAAAGGAAGTTTCTAAAATTGAACGAGGAGCTGAGCAGACAATGGTCTGTAATCACCGAAATGAAGGATCCGCCAAATGATGCGGACGATTGGCGCGAGGTCAAGGAAAAATTTCAGTACCTAGAGAGATAAATATTTGACTTTAAGAGGAGCCCTGTTTGAACCAATACACTAACCAACGTCGACCGATCAATAATAGTGCGATACCAACGGTTATTTTTGTGCTGTTGGTTATCAATGGTCTCTTGTATGCAGTCAGTCAACTACAGCCAAGATTTATGTTCGCGAATTTTGCGTTATGGCCTCTGGACTCAATGGAGCCGGAGTTTCATATTTTGCAATTGCTTACTTACGGATTTTTGCATGATCTTCGGGGCCTGGGCCACATCGCCTTCAATATGTTCGGACTTTGGATGTTTGGCAGGGATATCGAAAGAATGATCGGCGCTAGGCGTTTCCTGACCTATTATCTGACATGCGTCATCGGCGCAGGCATTGTGCAATTAATCGTTGCGGGAATGCAGGGCGGAATTTATCCTACGATAGGCGCATCGGGCGGTGTTTTCGGTATTTTGCTGGCATTCGCAATGGCATTTCCAAATCGCATGATTATGTTGCTCTTTCCGCCTATTCCGATGAAAGCCAAATACTTTGTGCTTATATATGGTCTCCTTGAACTCTACCTAGGATTGAGCGGACGCGCACCTGGCGTTGCTAATTTCGCGCACCTCGGTGGCATGCTTTTTGGGTTCTTACTAATTCAATATTGGCGCAATACGCGGAAATCTTAGGTGTTGCTATGACGTCAGAAGCTTCAAGGTCTCTTACGGTCAAATCGTTACTATTGCCGCTGCTTATGCGACCGCGTATTACTCAATATATTAAATGGATAGTTTATCTGTCACTGATCGTAAATTTCGGCATCTATATTTATGATGACTGGATCGCCTATATAAGTGCGATGGCTAGTGACGCTCTGTGGTTTAAAGTAGTTGAACAATTCTCGACGAGTATCGATATGGCAGCTTGGCTTGGTCTCGTTTTCTTATTTGAATTGGAGACTTACGCTCTGCCTGATGAAGCTTTTAAAAAGGGAGTGGCGAAGGCGATACATACAGCTCGCATTATTTGTTATTTGTTCGTCATTTATGCCGCATACGGATATACAGCGCTTGCACTGGATAATCATAAAGTGACGGAATTAGTCGACCTAACTGAACTTTGTCAGATAGCTGACCAGGGTACGGCAGTGCAATTAGATGTTGTTACATATACACAAATTACATCTGAAAACTGTGGAACTATCCCTGCAGATACGCCTTTCTACCAAATTGCGGATGACATTTCGGTGATAGATGGGCGAGCTCTTGACCATGTACAAAAGTTAGGTTGGTTTGACGTAGTGAATGCGGTTGCTTGGTTAATTGTTGTTTTGTTAATCGAAATTGAGGTTCGTATGCAGTGGGGCGATCGCTTTGATAACTCCACACTAAAATTTGTACGCTATGCAAACACTGCTTTCTACGGTGTGCTAATTTTCAATGCCATCATCTGGTTAGTAACGGGATATCCTGTGTATGTATGGGATGCTTTTCTCTGGATATTCGGTTTCTGGGCGATTGAACTGAATCTTGCCGAATGGCAGGAGGAACGGGAGTCAAAATTTATCGCTGCGGTGCAATAGTCACGCTGATCGAAAAATGGTGGGCCCGCCAGGACTCGAACCTGGGACCAAGGGATTCACTTGATCCATTCATTTCTGAATGGGGTGGACTATCTCATCACCCTCAACCGGATTGTTAGGGGCGGGACGCTCTAGCCTGTTATGAAGAACACTACAGTTCTCAGGTAGTCTCTGCACCTTCTGGAGGTGTACCTCCAGCTTGGCTCAGGGTTGCCATCAGCCTAACTGTTAAGGGTTCCCTGAATTCATCCCGTTCACTCTACATCTCTCGACGTAGACGCACCGTTTTATTTGATGAGTCCCCTGCTCTAACCAACTGAGCTACAGGCCCACTTTATGTATTGTATATTTTACTACGTAAATCTACTGTCGTCCTCAGAGCTTTATACTGGTAACGAGGTCTATCTATGGGTCATCTAATTGAAAAATTTATAGATAGCCCGTCAGAATGATATTCTCCACTACAATATTATTGGTACTGGACTTGGTCACCGTAGGTATTCATCAGGATCCCTCCTCTATGAGGAAACTCTTGAGTTGGTCTGAACGGGTCGGGTGGCGTAACTTACGAAGTGCCTTAGCTTCGATTTGACGAATTCGCTCCCGCGTGACGTCGAACTGCTTACCAACTTCCTCGAGAGTATGGTCGGTGTTCATGTCGATTCCGAATCGCATTCTGAGTACTTTTGCTTCCCTCGGTGTCAATCCTGCTAATACCAAGTGAGTACTTTCCTTCAATCCTTCCGATGTTGCCGAATCTACTGGAGAATGCACGGTCTGATCCTCGATGAAATCTCCGAGATGTGAGTCTTCATCATCGCCAATCGGCGTCTCCATAGAGATTGGTTCCTTGGCTATCTTCAGAACCTTACGTACCTTGTCCTCTGGCATTTCCATGCGCTCCGACAGTTCGTCTGGGAATGGCTCACGGCCCATTTCCTGAAGCATCTGGCGAGAGATACGGTTTAGTTTATTAATTGTTTCGATCATGTGCACAGGAATGCGGATTGTGCGTGCCTGATCAGCAATTGAGCGTGTGATTGCCTGACGGATCCACCAGGTTGCATAAGTTGAGAATTTGTAACCTCGTCGATACTCAAATTTATCGACGGCTTTCATCAAGCCAATGTTACCCTCCTGAATCAAGTCAAGAAATTGCAGACCTCGATTGGTATATTTCTTTGCGATCGAAATAACGAGTCGAAGGTTTGCTTCCACCATTTCTTTTTTTGCTCGGCGAGCCTTGGCTTCACCAATCGACATTTGTCGATTTATTTCTTTGATTTCAGCAATTTTGAGATTTGTTAACGTCTCAATAGCGAGGAGTTTACGTTGTGCTCGTAACACTTCATTTTTTAGTTTAGCTAGAGTCGATGAATGTTTCCGTTTCGCGCGAATATGTTTTTCGATCCAAGTGGGGTCAGTCTCTCGCTGTGGGAAACTCGCCAGAAAATCTTTCTTTGCCATACCTGCCTCGCGAACGCAGATATGCATAACCTGTCGTTCTTGCGCGCGAATGACTGAAACCGAATCACGAAGTCTGCGGACCAGTGCATCGAACATTTTTGGTGCCAGTTTCAACTCCATGAGCTGATCGGCGAGGCTGGTTCGCAGACTTATCGTTTTTTTATGGATACTGCCGCGTTTCTCGAGAAAAGTTATCGCTTTTTTATACGTGCGTCGCATCACTTTCATTCGAGCGGCAACTTCTTCTGGGTCCGGCCCTAGATCTACAACTTCCTCTTCTTCCTCATCCGAACTTTTGCTGCTGTCATCTGATTTTCTGATCGGTGGACTAATTTCGTCTGGGGCATTCGGATCGATGAAATCGACGATGAAATCTTGCATGCGCATATTGTTAGCACAGATTTTTTCATAAACATCAAGAATTTTTTCTATCGTCGGCGGAAAGTGCGCCATGGAGTACTTGACTTGGTTTAGACCTTCTTCGATGCGTTTGGCTATTTCAATCTCACCTTGGCGTGTCAAAAGTTCAACTGTACCCATTTCACGCATGTACATCCTAACCGGATCGGTTGTTCGACCAAATTCGGCGTCGACACTGGCCAATGCTGCTTCGGCTTCATCAACAGCATCATCGTCATTGGAGACAACCGAGTCAGACAACAATATTGATTCGGCGTCTGGGGCCTTCTCATGCACCGCGATACCCATGTCATTAATCATATTAACGATGCCTTCGATTTGTTCTGGATCGACTATGTCATTGGGCAGATGATCATTGACTTCGGCGTAGGTCAGGTAGCCTTGCTCCTTGCCGCGAGCAATCAAATCTTTCAGTTGTTGCGCCTGTTTATTGGCGGGTACCGCTGTGTGTTTATCACTCAAAATAATTGGACTCAACGTCAAGGTATAAGCGATTAATTATAATGTTTTGACTAAATCTATTCTAGGCTTTAGCTACTGATACTGAATTTGGACCCGCGGCGGTGTTTCCTAAGCTCCTCGCGCTCTGTTTCTGAGAGTTTGCTAAGCTTTTCTTTTTTAATTAAATTGTCAATGTGCTCACGCCGCTGGAAAGCAGCCAGTTGATCCAAACTTTGTTCGAGTTCAGCCGATGCGTTGAAATCTTCATCGTCAGGTACTTCAATGGCAGCCAGTTTACCCAGATGTTTGCCTTCTTTCCGGTTTCGCCAACGCTCAAGGATACCAGCTGTCGTTATATTGGGTTCTGCTTGTACTGTTTCAATAAGTTCTCGCAATAGAGCTGCACCAGCCCTGGTGACATCAGCAAGTTTCTCAACGTCCAGCTGTTGACCGGCTTCGGGATGATGCAGCAAAAGAGTAATTGCCCATCGAATGATTGAGGGGTTAACAGCGCCGGATTGGCTTTTTCTCCGTGTATTGCGAATACCAGTGATGCTCTTCGCTGAACGTTGTCCTGGGCTTGTTGCTTGACTCTGTGACAATAATGCATTGAGCTTTAATGTTGGCAGTCCTATGGTTTCAGCGAGTCGTTCGGTTAGTAACTCGCGATAGACACCTTGCGGAATACGCTGCACGAGCGGTTTCGCTAGTTCGGCCAGTCTCGCCCGTCCATCAACAGAGTCCATGTTGACTTTGAGTGCGAGTTCTTCTATCAGGAAATCAGATAGTGGCACACTTGTATCGAGAATTTCTTCGAACTCTTTGGTGCCATTGTTTCTCACAAAAGAATCCGGATCCTGGTTCTCGGGCAGGAATACAAAGTAAATTTGGCGGCCCTCGCGAATCTGGGGAAGGGAGGTTTCTAGTGCCCGCCATGCAGCAGCTTGGCCAGCACTATCGCCATCGAAACAGAAAAATACTTGCTCAGTCAAACGAAATAGGCGAGTTAGATGATCGTTACTGGTAGCGGTACCCAGTGTAGCGACCACGAAGTCGATGCCGTGTCGTGCCAAGCCGATAACATCCATATAACCCTCGACAACAATAAGCTTTTCGATATTACGTATGGCTTGGCGTGCCTCATATAGGCCATATAATTCACGGCCTTTATGAAACAGTGTCGTTTCTGGGGAATTGAGATACTTGGGTTCGTCGTTACCCATGACGCGGCCACCAAAACCGATACACCGGCCGCGTGAATCGCGTATCGGGAATATAATGCGATCGCGGAACCGGTCATAGTAGTTGCCATTTTCTTTACGAATGACAAGGCCGACAGCGAGCAAATTTTCTTTCATTTTCTTTGATGTGCCGAATTTGTCGAGCACAGCGCTCCAGCCTACTGATGCACAACCGATACCGAATCGTTTTGCAGTGGCACCGTCGATGCCGCGGCCCTTCAGGTAAGCCTGGGCAGTATCATTATTTCTGAGATTGGCTTGGTAGTAACGTTCCACTTTCGCGAGTAGCTCAAATAATTCGTCGTAATGGTGGGTTGGATGCTGACCTTCTTCGTGCGGTACTTCAATGCCCATCAAGCTGGCCAGACTCTCGACCGCCTCGACGAAGCTCATATGGTCGTATTCCATCAGGAATCCGAGCGTCGTACCGTGAGCGCCGCAACCGAAGCAGTGATAGAAACCCTTGGCCGGACTCACGGTAAAAGAGGGCGTTTTCTCGTCATGGAACGGACAATTTGCCTTAAACTCGCGTCCTGCTTTCTTGAGCTGAATACGCTTGCCTACTACCTCTATGATATCGGCGCGTGCAATCAAATCGTCAATGAAATGTTGGGGAATTAAGCCGCTCATAGTCTCTGTTAACGGATACTTTCGTTTCTAGCTGTTCACCGAATTTTGATTATTTTTTATCTAATGATTAGTTGACAAATTTGATAAAACTTCTTAAGGGATTAGCTAAAGGCATTCGCAGTAGTACCACCTTTTTTAGCATATCCTGATTTAATCAGGTAGTACCACTGAGGCGTTCTTTTACCCTAGTGCTTATTGCACCCATGTCGGCACGCCCGGCGGTCTTTACCTTAATCTGATTCATGATTTTTCCCATGTCTCGCATATTTGCGCTACTGTTATCCATGATCACCTGGTCAATGATCTTAGTGATTTCTGTCTCGCTAAGTTGTTCAGGGAGATAAGTTTCTAATACAGCGATTTCAGCAAGCTCAATGTTGGCTAGATCCGTCCGGTTGCCTTTCTTGAAGAGACTGACTGAGTCGTAACGCTGTTTTACCATCTTTTTTAATACGCCCAGTACATCGGCATCGTCCAGATCGATTCGCTTATCAATCTCGATTTGCTGTATTGCGGCAAGGATTAGGCGAAGCACTTTCAGTCGATCTTTATCGCCAGCTTTCATGGTGTTTTTCATGTCTTCTGAAATTTGGGCTTTGAGCGTCATACTGGATCTGCTGCAGTCGGTGGCCACGAACGAAGTTCGAGAAACGGACGGATGGTTAGTAAAGGCGCTTTCGCTTCGACGTCTCGCGGGATAAGCGTTTCATATGGCGCTTTACTGCTGCCGCCTTTTTGCGTTTGCGTTCCTGAGTTGGTTTTTCGTAAAACTCTCGCCGGCGAAGCTCGGTCAGCACTCCTGCTTTTTCGCAAGCGCGTTTGAACCGGCGCAGGGCAGCGTCGAAGTACTCGTTTTCTTTTATACGTACACTCGGCATACAAATACGTTGTTTAAGGTCAAATACAAAGAAACCCGGCACAGGGGCCGGGAGATAGCCGACTCATACTATCCATAGAAGGAACATATTGCAAAGCATTGAGGTCCGTTTTTTTGGTAATTCCTAATGTATGATGCAGCGCCTATGAAGATACTCGGTTTGGAAACCAGCTGTGATGAGACCGGTGTTGCAGTCTACGACTCCGAACGCGGTCTGCTTGCACAGGAATTGTACAGTCAGATTGATCTGCACAAGATTTATGGAGGCGTTGTACCTGAAATTGCATCGCGGGATCATGTTCGCTGCTTATTACCTCTTATTAAAAAAGTGATCAAAAATGCCGCAATCGAAAGCCCTGCTGCAGTTGCTTATACAGCTGGGCCTGGGCTCGTTGGTGCGCTGATGGTCGGTAGTGGTTTAGCGAATGGATTAGGTCTAGCTTGGAATTGCCCGGTTATACCAATACATCATATGGAGGGCCATCTGCTCGCGCCGATGCTTGAAGAAGATCCGCCCCAGTATCCGTTTTTAGCTCTGCTGGTGTCAGGCGGGCATACTATGCTGGTCGCTGTGAACGGACTCGGACGCTACGATGTGCTTGGCAGCACTCTCGATGATGCGGTTGGCGAGGCTTTTGATAAATCAGCGAAACTTCTTGGGCTCGGTTATCCGGGAGGTCCGGCGATCGCAGCCTTGGCGGAAAAAGGTAACCCCGAGGCGTACTCATTTCCGCGCCCTATGTTGCATAGACAGGGCCTCGATTTCAGTTTTAGTGGATTGAAAACAGCGGTGATGTTGCAAGTTAAAAAATTAGTTAAGGAGGGCAACATAGATAGTGCCCGTGCCGATATTGCCTCATCATTTCAGTGTGCTGCGGTTGATACACTTGTTACACAATCAATTAAAGCTGCGAAGCAGACACACCTCAATCGAATCGTTGTCGCCGGTGGTGTAGGGGCCAATCTTCATTTGCGTCAGGAGCTGGTTAAGAGATTTGCGGGGCGTGTTTACTATCCGCGACCGGAGTTTTGTACGGATAATGGTGCGATGATTGCAATTGCCGGTGCACTCAGGTTTTCCGACGGCTCGGAACCTACTATTATTAATGCGGTAGCCCGTTGGTCCTTGGAAACATTGGCGCCACCTGGCTCGGCAAGCTTGCATAAGCTGTCGATCCCAACCGGTTGAGGATCCATTGATGGATACTATTTTTCTGCATGACCTGAGAGTTGAAACCGTCGTTGGTATATGGGGATGGGAGCGGAAGATTCGCCAGACGGTTAGTATTGATTTGGAATGGGGTACGGATATCAAGAATGCCGCGGCGTCAGATAGCATTGACTACACTCTCAATTACAAACTGATTGCGAAACGTGTGCAGCAATTTGTTTCGGAATCGAACTTTCAGCTCATTGAAACCCTGGCTGAAAGGATTGCTGAAATAGTCCTCAACGAATTCGATATACCGTGGATAGAGGTTTGCGTGAACAAGCCAGGAGCGATACGTGGAGCAAGAAATGTGGGTGTAAAGATTCGTCGAGAAAATAACGAGTAGAAAAGTGTCAATAGTCTATCTTGGCCTCGGCAGCAATATCGAGCCACAGAAAAATCTGCGCCTAGGGCTAGGAGAACTCGAGAAACGATTCGGTAAACTCAATAGGTCTTCCGTGTATCAAAGCAAGGCATACGGGTTTGATGGTGATGATTTCCTCAATATGGTCGTAGGCCTTGATACCAAGCTCCCGCCGATTGAGGTTTATAATCAAATAGAGGAAATACAGAGAGCCACCGGACGGGATCGGGTTGTGCGCGGATATCTGTCACGAACGCTTGATATTGATTTGTTGCTTTATAACAATTTGATATTGGACCAAGCGCCGATTCAATTGCCACGATCGGATGTATTGCGGTTCAGTTTTGTGCTACGCCCATTGGCCGAGATTGCACCAAAACTTATCCATCCCGAGATAGGCCAAAGCTATCAGGATCTATGGGCCGCATTTGACGCGGACCGTCATCCCATAACGCGAAAATTGGAGAATCGCTTCATAAATTGGAGAGAATCTAAAACTTGTAAAATCAATCTCCGAGAGGATTAAGTGTTCAGATTGCAATTAAATAATTTGTAATCAAATCGTGGAAGTCTAATTGCCTCAATTCGAGGTAAACAAGCTTTCTCTATATTCGTTTATGGAATAGTAGACCTATTCTCAATTAAGATCAGTTCCTGACTACCATCCAATACTGCGCCCACCGTCGACTGAAATAATCTGTCCGGTTACATAATCAGCATCACGAGCAAGATAGAGGACGCAATCGGCAATGTCGCTTGGATTACCGGGTCGCTTGAGCGGAATCTGACGCACGATGTTTTTTTTAATTGATTTGGTCATGCCTTTCTCGGGCCATAGGATGGCGCCAGGTGCAATACCATTCACTCGGACCTCGGGCGCCATGTCTTTTGCGAGAGAGCACGTAAGTATGGAAAGACCAGCTTTCGCAGCAGCATAGACGGAGTGATCTCGAACTGGTCGTCTGGAATGAATGTCCAACATATTGATGATCACGCCCCGCTTAGATTTAAGATGAGGCCATGCTGCCTGAGACAGAAATAAAGGCGCTTTCAGGTTACTGCCTAATAAATCGTCCCACTGAGACTCCGAAATGGTACCGATTGGTGTTGGGTAAAACGATGATGCATTGTTTATCAATATATCAAGCCCGCCTCCCCAATCAATGACTGATTCCACGAGGCGGTCCAAACTGGCGGTATCATTTAGGTTAGCAGCAAAGATTTCTGCTGAACCGGGTCGTGTATCATTCAAACGATTACAGAGTTTCTTTGCGTTTGTGGCGGAATTGCGATAATGAATGGCAACGCTAACACCAGTCTGATGCAGACGCTCGGTGATTGCAGCGCCGATTCTTTTTGCGGCCCCAGTGATTAACGCACATTTGCCGTCGAAAGTTTGGGTATCTACTTTAGCCATTTTGACTACCCTGAATCTACAGTCAACAAATTACCGATATTGTTAAGGAGATCATAAGTAATATGCAACAAGAGTGGCAAACGATTAACGAGTTACCGAAACCAGATGATGACAGCTTGGCACATTGTCAGAAGGTTTGTAAATCGATTAGACAGGCGATCGACGAAGCGGGAGGGAGTATTAGTTTTTCCCAGTTTATGCATCTTGCCCTCTATTCACCGGGCCTTGGATACTACAATGTTGGCACGACCAAATTTGGAGCCGCCGGTGACTTCATCACGGCGCCGGAATTATCACCGCTTTTCAGCCATGTGGTGGCTCGACAATGCAGCGTGGCCCTCGGACAATTAGAGAAAGGACAAATATTGGAATTGGGCGCCGGTAACGGCCGGTTTGCCGTTGAAATCTTACGGAAGTTGGCCGATCTGAAGTCATTACCTGTGCGATATTTGATCCTCGAAACTTCGGCCGAACTCAAGGCGAGGCAAGAAGAGTTGTTAGGTGAAGAATTGCCTGATGTGTATCCAAAGGTTGAATGGTTAAGTCAATTACCCGAGAAGTTTGTAGGTGTCGTGATCGCAAACGAAGTGGCCGATGCTCTACCTATCGAGCGATTCGAACGTACAGACAATGCCGTACTTCAGATGCACGTTACCGCTAACGAAACGGGATTCGAATGGAGTAGAAAACCTGCACCTGAAATATTGAAAATAGCTGTAAAAAAGATAGAGGCGGATATTGGCAAGGTTTTGCCGCGAGGTTATCAGTCTGAGGTATCCTTAGCATTGCCTGATTGGATTGGACAAATTGCGAATTGCTTGCACAATGGTCTTGTGCTTTTGTTCGATTATGGTGTAAGCCGCCGAGAATATTATTCCCATGACCGCAATCAGGGTTGGCTACGATGTCATTTGCGGCATCATGCGCATAACGAGCCACTTATATATCCGGGTATTCAGGATGTGACTAGCTGGGTCGATTTTACTGCAATTGCTGAGTCGGCGACGTATCATGACCTCGACGTTACCGGTTATGTCACACAGGCACATTTTTTGATCAATGGTGGTCTCGAAGAGGAGTTAATAGGTATTGCCGATTTGCCCGTCGACGATCAGTTTGAACTATTGCGACAAGTCAAATTATTGACTTTGCCTGGTGAAATGGGCGAGAACTTCAAGTGCATCGGATTAAATCGTGGAAGCTTGACCGGTATAACTGCGTTTAGCAGCATTGACAGAGCACACGTGTTGTGATCGCTGTGCAACTTGTTGGAGCTCTGCCTTGAGCTGGTTGCAAACAATTGTACTGGCGATTGTGCAAGGCCTGACAGAATTCCTTCCTGTGTCGAGTTCGGGTCATCTGATACTTGTACCTGCACTATTTGGCTGGATCGATCAGGGACTGGTTTTCGACGTTGCTGTTCATTTTGGGTCCCTGGCAGCAATCTGCGTTTATTTTCGTGCCGACCTGGTGGGGCTGATCTCTGGTGGCGTAAAACTTTTGCGCGGCAGCAGCCAGTCACCAGAATCTCGGATGGCTCTGTATATCATTATTGGCACCGTTCCGGCTGCGATAGCAGGCCTTCTATTTGCCGCTTGGATTGAGCTTAACCTCAGAAACCCGATCGTCATTGTGTTCACACTTTCAGGTTATGGTGTATTGATGGCACTGGCTGATCGTTTTGGCAAACACCAGCGAACCATTGCTAACATAGAACTAAAAGATGCCATCATTATAGGCATCGCCCAGGCATTAGCTCTTGTTCCAGGAACGTCTCGTTCTGGCGTTACGATCAGTGCGGCGTTGATGCTAGGGTTCCAGAGAACAGATGCAGCACGGTTTTCTTTTTTATTGTCAGCGCCGGTCATCTTGCTTGCGACCGTATTTGAATCATCATTATTGTACTTAGAAGGGACACAGATTGCCTGGTCACAGCTGGCAATTGGTGCAGCGATTTCAGCGATAGTGGCTTATCTTAGCATCAATTTCTTCATGCGCTTTGTTAATGTAATCGGCTTTCTTCCGTTTGCTTTATACAGACTCGGTCTCGCAGGAGTGATTTTTTATATACTGGTTTAAACGGCGGACAATTTTTTTACTAGCATTTTTGTTTGGTAGTAATGTTTTTGTTAGAGACAGCTTTATCCTCGGTCTTCGGGTTGAAGATTATAATTCAGATAGCAGTCTTAGCTTTCATCTTCTTGATTGCTTTAATACGCATCTTGTCGATTGCAACACCAATTGCTGCACCGTCGATATTTGTATCGGTTATCTGTTTCGCCTTGACAAGGGTTGCTTCATTCCTAGCAGCTTCGAGATAAGCAGTCTGAGGATATGAGCTATCTTCAAAGCCAGTGCGATCGTAGGCACCTGCCTCGCAGGCAAGCAGAAACTTCTGAAACCGATCAGGTCGCCGGAATGCATCGATACTATTAAATAATTTCAAGAGTATTGATGGCCTAAGTTCGAAAGCGCAGTGGTAGTGTTTATGATACTCAGCAACTAAGATGCTCAGTTCGCGACAGTTGCGCGGTATAGGCAGTCGCTTTGACATGTCCTTGATGAGTTGAATGCTACGATGCTCATATCCGGTATAACTGGCCATCATCTTTCCGGCGGTTGTTGCCTTGCCGAGGTTATGCACTAAAGCCGCAAACCTGACGCTGAAGTCTTCACTGAGTTTTGCAGACTGCTCGAGTACCATCAATGTGTGTAAGCCGCAGTCTATCTCAGAGTGCCATTTGGATGACTGTGATACACCGAAAAGTGCATCAATCTCCGGAAAGATGATGGCCAGCGCACCGCAGTGACGTAGCGTTTGAAAATACAAGTGCGGATTGAACCCCGCAAGCGCTGCTTCCGTTTCTTGCCAGATCCGATCCGCTTGTAGTGCGTCTGCTTCACCGTCACAAACCATTTTTGACATCAGATCAAGTGTTTCATCGGCCAACACGAATCCCAGATCAGCAAAGCGTGCATTGAATTTGGCGGCACGCAGAATTCTTACAGGGTCTTCGGAAAACGAGCTCGATACATGTCGTAAAATCCTGCGTTGCAAATCAGCCATACCATTGAAAGGATCAATGAGATTACCGTTGGCATCTTTGGCCATAGCGTTGATGGTCAGATCGCGACGGCTAAGGTCTTCCTCCAGTGTTACATCAGGCGATGCGTGAACTGTAAAACCGTGATAACCGGCAGCCGTTTTTCGCTCGGTTCTCGCGAGTGCATATTCTTCGTTGGTTTCAGGATGCAAAAAAACTGGGAAGTGCTTTCCTATCTGACGATAGCCTTCAGATAAAAGTTCATCGGGCGTTGCCCCCACGACACACCAATCCTGTTCTTTGACAGGTAATCCAAGCTGTTCATCCCGAACAGCACCACCAACAAGGTAAACTTCCATCGGCGCAAGCCCTTTTAACAAGCTCTATTGAGATAAGATACTAAGTATTATGCAATAATAAATGAGCTCATTATAAAGAGACATTAATTATGAAAAAAATACTTTCAATTATTCTATTTTGCTTTATAGCAGCATGCGCGAGTGCTGATAGTCACAAGTTACTGGATAAAGAAGACTGTAAAAAAGTTAAAGATAGCGTTGGCTATTTTTTAGGTGTAGCAGACTATTTGTTTAAAGAAATTGATAAATTAAAAGCTGAAGGTGATGAAGCTAAAGCAAATGAATCATTTGAAAATGCAATTAAATTTTCTGAGCTCGCAGAGAATTATTCAACAGTTTATTCTGTTTGGTGCAAGAAGAAGAATATGCACTCGCGAGAACCGAGCGAAAAATAGCTAAAGAAAGAGGTTTAAACTTACTGCATTTAAATCGCATTCTTATCGAGTGCTAATAAAAAGGTTAATCGAGCATAGATCAAAGAAATACTCAGTGTCTTCAGTTACTCGTTAACGGATTTGTAGTATTAATTGTCGGTCGCCTCGCCTAACGAGCAGAAATAGGATGCGATTTCCTTGTACGACAGACTGAAGTTCACGTAAGTTCTTAATTGAGCGGCGATTGACGGCAGTTATAATATCGCCTGATCGAAGGCCGCGCTGTGCTGCAGGACTCCCGGGCTCGACTTCGGTTACATCAATGCCGCTAATGTTACTGGTCGAATGCGTTGCAAACTGCGCTCCGGTAAGTCCGGGATGCATCTCTGTACCGATACTACGAGATACTGTTTGTTGACCAAGCGTTGCTGTCATGGTTTGTGACTTTCCACTTCGGACAAACTCGATATCGACTTGTTCGCCGGACCCCTTCAGACCTATAGCATTTGCCAACTCACGGCCGTTGTCGATCTTCTCATCGTCCACTCGGATGATGATGTCATCGACCTGCAGACCGGCATTTTCGGCTGCAGAACCAGGTTCAATATTTGACACTAGTGCGCCACTGTTCACTTCGGCACCAAGTGCTTTGGCGATTTCTTCATCGATTGTGGTAATTGTGACACCCAGTAATCCTCGCCGAACTTCACCGAAGTCGAGGATTTGCTGCATGATGGATTGAGCTATTTCGGACGGCACTGCAAAACCGATGCCTACATTGCCACCAGTGCGACTGATAATCGCCGAATTGATGCCGACGAGTTCACCTTTCATATTAACAAGAGCCCCTCCCGAATTGCCTGGATTGATCGAGGCATCGGTTTGGATGAAATCTTCGTAGCTGTTTTGGCTGATGCCTGTTCGGCCAAGTGCGCTAACAATTCCGGAAGTCACGGTATGACTGAGTCCGTACGGATTGCCGATAGCAATGACAAAGTCGCCAACTTCAACGTCATCGGAGTTGCCAATCGGTAACTCCACAAGATTCTGAGGGTCCACTTTTATGACGGCAATATCGGTCGCAGCATCGGATCCGACCACCTCGGCATCGAGTGAATCTTCATTGATCAGCGAAATCTGAATTTTGTCAGCGTTTTTAACGACATGGTGATTAGTAAGTATGTAGCCATTCTTAGCATCTACTATGACACCGGAGCCGGCGCTGGCTACCTCGCGTTCGTTGGGGGTACCAAAAAATCGTCGGAACGGATCATCGCCAAAAGGAGAGCGTGCCGTTACTGTCTGACTGACTCGGATGTTGACAACGGCAGGCGCTACATTCTTTACTAGTGGCGCAAGACTCGGCATTGGTTGACCGGCAATCTTATCCGGCAAATCGGTGAAACCAATTGTCGCTATCGATAAGAGCACAGTGGCCCAAATAAGTCTAACTTTCGTGCTCATAGATGAGATTTCCTCAATCAGTTTATGTAAGTAGAGATCAACACTATAGTTAAATGACTAAATTGTTGGCGTACATAATATCTGCTTTAGCGGAAGACAACGAGATTTGTCGAAAAGTTACGGTCGGGGTGTCATGTTGCTCCATCGCACCTTTATATGATGCGTCGGAGCAGAAAATAGTCGCGCACTTTTCGATTATGTTTCGCGATTATCTTGTCAAGCCGCTTGTATAGTAATGCGTTTCGCCTCGATTTTGACCGGATCAACACCGGATACATCAGCCTGGAGTACGAATTTGTCTATTTCCTCCACAATGTCAACAGCTAATACCCAGTCAGCTACCGTGTTATTTCGATCAGTCAAGATTGTTTGGCAGCGAGCAAAAGGCAACAGGTTGTACTGTATGAGGTCGAATAGCGACCTTGATTCATATCTGCGTATATTCATTTTCAACTCCCAAAATACAAGTTCATCTTTTGCTTGCAAGCCCCTGAAAAGGTCTTAAGAAAATACATTATTGTAGGCCAAGATAAGGTTGCAAAATGGTATTTCAAGAGTCAAATATTTGGTCCGTCGAGGGTAGACAGAAAGGATAAAAAAATGTATTTAAAATCGGAAAAAACAAGTATCGTATTAAATCTAGTACTACTAGATGTAGTGAAAATAAAATTGACAAAATTGTTATTTTTTTTATTAATGTTTTAAAGGACTTATTTCAGTAATATATATAAGTTGTTGAAAACAAAGGATTCTATAATTAGAAGAAAAAATCAGTAAAGCCTTGACAGTGGCTCCTTGCAGGCATAATCTTGAGTCTAAGCAAACACAATATCTTGTGCTTGCCATAATGAAGTTTAGAGGTCGTTTTCGGCACTCGCCGCTAAAAAATTAGCTAGTGGCGAGCGGGTAACTATTATCTTAAAAAAGCGTTATATAGACCATACAAAAGCAAAATATTATGACCTCTTTGTGGAAGTTTTAGGAGAATTTGAGGCCAAATGAAGTCCGCGGTTCATGTAGAAGCTAATCCTGTAGCAGATATCATATTTCAGCCTGCATCACTTGATATCTGGGAAGCAAAATATTGCCTGCGAACGAAAGATGGCACCATGATAGATAAGACAATAGACGATACTTTGAAACGTGTTGCATGTGCGCTAGCGGAAGTTGAAAAAAAGCCGCTTCGCGAAAAATATTTTAATGAATTTCTCTGGGCATTGAGAAATGGTGCTATCCCGGCAGGTCGCATCATTTCGAACGCCGGTGCTCAAGAGCATAAACCGGCGACTTCAACAATCAACTGCACTGTTTCGGGTACAGTTGCCGATTCGATGGACAACATTCTGGATAAAGTCCACGAGGCTGGTTTGACGCTGAAGGCTGGTTGCGGCATCGGTTACGAATTTTCCACATTGAGACCTAAAGGCGCTTATGTCACGGGTGCTGGTGCATATACGTCAGGTCCGCTGTCATTCATGGATATCTACGACAAGATGTGTTTCACGGTATCGTCAGCTGGAGGCCGGCGTGGTGCGCAGATGGGTACATTTGATGTAGGCCATCCGGACATTATCGATTTCATACGCGCTAAACGTGAAGATGGCCGCTTACGGCAATTCAATTTGTCACTCCTGATTACCAAGGAATTTATGGAGGCGGTCAAGAACGACAGTGAATGTAAGCTAGCTTTCCCAGTAACACCGAAGGAAGTTGAGCAGGATGCACTCGATGTCCACGACAAAAAACAGTTTGTTTGGAGGGCGTGGCCGGCGCCGGACGACTATGTGCGTAATTCGGATGGTCTTGTGGCGTGCAAGATCTACCGTAGCATGATGGCACGCCGGGTGTGGGATATCATTATGTCATCGACCTATGATTTTGCTGAACCTGGCTTTGTATTAATTGACAAAGTCAATGAGATGAATAATAACTGGTTTGTCGAGAATATTCGTGCGACAAATCCATGCGGTGAACAGCCACTGCCGCCGTACGGATCTTGTCTCCTCGGCTCAGTCAATCTCACGAAGTTCGTATTGGAACCATTTACGGAGCAAGCTAGATTCGACTGGGAAGAATTCAAAAAGGTTGTGAAGATCTTTACGCGGATGCTTGACAATGTCGTTGAGATAAACGGCCTTCCACTGTCGTTACAGCGCGATGAAATTAGGCGCAAGCGCCGCCATGGAATGGGCTTTCTGGGGCTGGGTTCGGCGATCTCGATGTTGCGTATGAAGTATGGTAGTACGGAATCCGTGCATTTTACTGAGAAAGTTGCGAGGCAACTAGGGATCAGTGGATGGGAAGCTGCGCTTGAGCTGGCAAAGGAAAAAGGTCCTGCGCCTATCATGGACGAAGAGTTTGAGGTAACTTGCGAAATTCTCGCCAAACGTCCTGAAATGGCGGAAGATGGATACAAGATTGGTGACAAGGTACCAGGGCGTATATTACACAGCCGCTACAGCCGCTATATGCAGCAGATTGCGCGGGAAGCGCCACAATTGGTTGATGAGCTAGCGGAGATTGGTGCCCGATTTACGCACCATAGCTCCATTGCCCCCACTGGGACGATTTCTCTATCGTTGGCAAATAACGCAAGTAATGGTATCGAGCCGAGTTTTGCACACCACTATTTTAGAAATGTAATACGGGAGGGCAAGAAAACGAAGGAAAAAATCGACGTATTTTCCTTCGAATTACTCGCTTACCGGGGTCTCGTGAACCCGTTAGCAATGCCGAAGGATGTCGAAACAGAGGGTAATTTTGAGCAACAGTTGCCAGATTACTTTGTTACGGCAGAAGATATAACGCCAACTGCTCATGTAGATATTCAAGCGGCAGCTCAGAAGTGGATTGATTCATCCATTTCTAAAACTGCTAATGTTCCTACCGATTATCCCTATGAGGATTTTAAAAACGTATACCTGTACGCCTATGAGCAGGGTCTGAAGGGCTGTACGACGTTCCGCTATAATCCGGAAGCGTTCCAAGGGGTGTTGGTAAAAGAGAAAGACCTTAAGAACACCATCTATTCGTTCACGCTCGAAGATGGTTCAGAGGTTGAATTACAGGGTGACGAAGAAATTGAATATGATGGCGAAGTGCATACCGCTGCCAATTTGTTTGATGCATTGAAAGAAGGTTATTACGGCAAGTTTTGATCCTTTAATGATTGGTTTCGGAGAAGACTAAGATTTAGCAAGGTTGATGTCGGATTCGCACTACAGCTTAGGAAAACTCAATGGCCACGAAGAAGATTGGTAAGAAAATTATTAGCTACGCGGTAAAGCAATCTGCGGACGAAGCCATGACTGTGCAAAGATCTGAGTTTAAACGTGAACAAAGAGATTCAGGAAGTGCAGAAGTCATCCGTATGCACGAGAAGCTCGAACGCCCGGAGACGCTTGTTGGATCGACCTATAAAGTAAAAACACCGGTGTCCGATCATGCAATGTATATAACGATCAACGACATTGTTTTAAATAAAGGGACAAAGTACGAAAAACGTCGCCCCTTCGAAATTTTCATCAACTCAAAAAATCTTGATCATTATCAATGGATTGTTGCGCTGACTCGCATTATTTCTGCTGTATTCCGTAAAGGCGGTGATGTTGCATTCCTTGTAGATGAGCTTAAGGCAGTGTTCGATCCGCGTGGTGGTTACTGGAAACCCGGCGGCAAATTTATGCCGTCGATTATTGCGGAATTAGGCTATATCGTCGAAAAGCACCTGATCACTATCGGCATGCTTGCCGAACCGGAGCTCGATGAAGCTCGGCAAAAGCTGATTGAGAAAAAAAAGGCAGATTTCGAAGCTAGCAAAAAACAAGAAGATGCTTTTTCCAAGAGTGATTACCCGGAAGGTGCACAACTGTGTTTGAAGTGCAGCACGGCGGCTGTCGTTATGATGGATGGTTGTAAAACTTGTCTGAGTTGTGGCGATTCCGAATGTGGCTAAGAGTCTAGCGTTCGGGTTCTTTATTATGGAAACTTCCTTTTGTAGCCTGTCTTGATGGGCAATAATTTGACCTTTTAAAAAATTACCTGTTAGAACGGGCTCCAACATCCGATGCGTTTTACCTACGTTCTTCTTACTTATTTGCTCTCACCGCTGTATGTGCTGTACTGGTTTTGTCGCGCCCTTATCAATCCAACCTATTGGGACCGGTTAGGCCAGCGACTCGGCTTTGGATATCCCGTGTTGTCGAAGGGCAGTATCTGGATTCATGCGGTTTCTGTCGGTGAAGTACAGGCAACAATTCCTTTGGTACTTGCACTGCAAGACCGTTTTCCGGAACGACAATTACTGATTACAACAGTGACACCCACCGGTGCTGAGAGGGTGGCAAGCCTTTTTGACGATCATGTGCTGCATTGCTATATCCCGCTCGAAATTTCATTTGCTGTTCAGAATTTTTTTAATTCAATCAAGCCGGACATCGCATTGATTATTGAAACGGAAATTTGGCCCAACCTTTACGATGCTTGTGGCCGCAGGGAAATTCCGTTGATTCTTGTCAATGCTCGCATTTCGCCGCAATCAGCGGATAGATATAGACGCTTCTTGCCATTACTACGTGAAACTTTATCCCACGGAATTGTCATTGCAGCACAAAGTGAGGTCGATGCTGATCGTTTCCGTTCGCTCGGTGCGGCACCGGAACGAACCTGGGTAATTGGTAATATCAAGTTTGATGTTGAGCTTCCGGCTGAAATTGAATCACATGGTCAGATATTTCGGGAGCAGAATTTTTCTGGCAGACCAGTATGGATTGCTGCCAGTACCCATGACAATGAGGAAGAACAAGTACTTTTGGCACACCGACAATTGCTGAAAGAGATACCAGAGGCCTTGCTGATTCTTGTGCCAAGACATCCAGAACGATTTGGAACAGTAAGGACACTGCTTCGGAAAAAAGGATTTAATTACATAGCGCGGACTGACGATTGCCCATGCTGTAATGATATCGATGTATTCCTTGGCGACACGATGGGTGAATTACCGCTGTTCTATGCTGCAAGCGATATTGCGTTTGTTGGCGGCACGTTAGTGCCAATTGGCGGACATAATCTGCTCGAACCGGCCGCCCTGGGACTACCAATCTTAACTGGCCCCTATCTATTTAATACGCCGGATATTGCGAATATGTTTAGTGAGTTAGGTGCATCCATTCAGATTAAGGATTCAGCGGAATTGGCTAATGAAGTTAAGAAATTATTTTACGACCGTGGCGAAGTAGTGCAGATGGGAAGGAAAGGTCGCATAATAGTTGCGGAAAATAAGGGTGCGCTTCCACGGTTCTTGGATTTGATGGAACCTTTGGTTAGTCAAAAGTCCAAAGGAGGCAAGGAAAAGCACCCCGGCTAACCTGATTTCTGTTTTTCTTTTGCAATTGCTTGTTCTGGAGGCATTCTGGCTTCTAGCCAGTTATTGATCTGTTCAAGGTCTTCAATCTTTAGCGTGCCCGAAGCCTGTTTCAGCAGCAGTACATTACCAATATAGACATAGCGGCTTTGATAGTAATTAGTGATCGCGACATACAACGAACGTTGGGAATTAAGTACGTCGACGATTGTTCGAGTACCGACATCAAAACCAGTTTTCGTTGCTTCGAGCGCGGTCCTGCTTGAAGCAACGGCCTGCTTGAGCGCTTTTACGCGACTTATTTCGGATAACACACCGAGATAAGCATCTCGTGTTGCTCGCTCGGTTGCGCGGGTTACACGCTGCAATTGTTCGCGCATTGCGCGGTGTAGATAAACTGCCTCACGGATCTTCGATGAGGTGCGGCCACCTGAGAATAGTGGCAAAGTTATCTGTAAAGATATTGAATCCTGCTCTCGGACGCTGTTAGTAGCAAAAAATGGGTTGAAGCCGAGCTCAGGACTGGGAAAAAATTCGCCGTATTTGGTAACAGTTGTCTCTGTTTTAGCATCTGTACCACCAGTGTTGGCTACGAGATCTATGGATGGGTAATGGCCGTTTCTACGAAATAAAATTTCATCTCGAGCAATTTTTTCATCAAGGCGGCTGGATATGAGTGCTAGGTTCTGCTTCATGGCGAGATCAATCCAGCTTCTTTCATCGATGGGATTCGGACTGGGCAGCGGAAAATCATCTCCAGGTGCTGAAAGCATTGAGACATATTCTCCTGTTATTTCCCGGAGAAACTCGCGTGATGTTGCAAGTTCCCGCTTGGCTTGTATTTCAGAGGCGACAGTCTGATCGTATGCTGCTTGTGATTCCTGCACATCGGTTATTGCGATTAAACCTACTTCGAAACGTTGTTTCGCCTGCGCGAGCCGTTTGGCGATTGCTAGACGGTCAGCGTGTATCGAGGTTAACCGGTCTTCGGCGCCGAGAACACCAAAATAACGGGCGGCGACACGAACAATAAGATCTTGATGTGCAGCTTCTCTGTTGGCTTCAGCCTTTGCAATTCGCTTATCAGCTTGTTTGAGTGTAAGGATTTGATCCCAGCGAAATAGAGTTTGGCGTAATTCAACACTCCATCTCGTGGTATCAGATTCTGATTTGGAAGATATCGGTCGGAATGTATTCCTTGTGCTATCAAAGATCTGTATCCCTTCACCGAATTCGCTGCTGGTTGTCCATGAGCCGCTTGCATTAATCTGTGGCAACAGTGAGCTACGTGCTTGTGGTAGTGTTTCGAGGGCCGCAAGTCGCCGGGATTCGGCTTCATGAATCAGAGGATCACTCTGTAATGCCTGTTGGTAGACTTCAAGCAGTGAAGTAGCATTGAGCAATGTTGGCGTGCCAAATACTGCAAAAGAAACTAATAAATATTTGAATTGTATTTTTTTCATTTTTTTGGTTCCAATAATTTGGACAGCTGGGTCGGCATCAAAATCACTAAATTAGTTAAGATCTATCGATGTCACTTTCAGTAACGCGGAATCGAATCATCGACATCTAAAGACCACATGTCGATGCCACCTACGATGTTGGCAACACGATCAAATCCGTGCTGCACTAAATAATGTGCAACCTGCGCGCTACGACCACCAGAATGGCAGAGAACTGCTATAGGTAGCGACGTATCAAGCTCAACATAACGGGTCGGTATCTCGTTCATAGGTATGTCAATCGAACTTTCAACCCGGGCAATGTTAATCTCCCACATTTCTCTGACATCCAGCAATTGCCAACATTCTCCGGCATTGCATCGAAGATTAAATTCGGATGGGGTTATATCCTCAATCATTTGTAAGTGCTCTCAGTTTTTGATCAACAAAGCTCCAAACGGCTATTGTTAAAGATGTCGTGAAGTGTCAAATGGTTTCAAATCTCGCTGGTTTTTATTCTGTTCGCTATGTCTAGAAAAAATCGCGACGGTTGTGACACATTAAGAAATGGTAATACATCAGTCTCAAACAGGCTCTTGATAGTCCATTCATATTCACTAATTCGGGTCACAATACGTGCATCCATAGTCGGCGGATTGCCAACAATGACAAATATTCGACCACCAGGTTTGACTATGTTGACAAGTCTCGTATCGAACGTAGGTAATGAACCGGTTACTGCGACAGCATCAAATTGACCCTCGGGAAGTTCTATTGTCGCGTCCATACATATGAGCTCTATATTCTCTATTTGCTCATCTTCTAGATTAGATTTGGCCGTAGAAATAAAATCGCTGAATATATCAATTGTGGTTACAGAGGCCGATAATTTGGCGAGACAAGCCGTTAGAAATCCTGTTCCGGTTCCGATTTCAAGAACGCTGTGCTGAGGTTCGAGATCCAATGCCTGCAGCAAGCGCCCTTCGACAACAGGCTTCATCATCATCTGGCCGTGCGGTAGTGGTATCTCCATGTCGGCGAATGCAAGTTTTTCGAATCCATCTGGTACATATCGCTCGCGATGAAGTCTAGTAAGAACAGCAAGCACCGAGGGATCTAAGACATCCCATGTCCGGATCTGCTGCTGCACCATTTGTCGCCGGGAAAAATCTGTATCCATTACTCGAAAGGCTTATAAATAATTAAATCTTTTATTTATAGCTTATCATTCCAAGGCAGTTATTTGCCGTTGAGGTTCCCAGTGTGTCGTAGTTCCGGAATTATAGTGAATGCAAGCAAGGTATTCTCACAGTTGGTATATCCTTAGGTATAAATCAGAGTAATGGCACCATTAAGAGTGCCACGATATTGATGATTTTGATCAATGGATTGATCGCCGGGCCCGCAGTATCTTTGTACGGATCGCCGACGGTATCGCCAGTTACAGCTGCTTTGTGTGCATCAGAACCCTTGCCGCCGCAATTGCCGTCTTCGATGTGCTTCTTGGCATTATCCCAGGCACCGCCACCAGCCGTCATTGAGATCGCGAGGAACAGGCCTGTGATGATCGTGCCAAGCAGCAAGCCGCCCAGTGCTTTCTCTCCAAGAAGTAAGCCAACGATCAACGGCACCAGAATCGGTAGCAATGAAGGAACAATCATTTCCTTGATCGCCGCCTTGGTTAGGAGGTCGACAGCGCGGCTGTAATCCGGCTTACCGGTGCCTTCCATGATGCCCGGGATTTCTCTGAACTGACGGCGTACTTCGGTAACAACTGATGCGGCAGCTCGACCTACAGCTTCCATCGCCATTGCGCCGAAAAGGAATGGCACCATGCCGCCGATGAACAAGCCGATGATGACCATGTGATCGTTGAGTAGGAAGATCGAATCGATTCCGGTTTTCTCAAGCGCGTTGGTGTAATCAGCAAACAGAACCAATGCGGCGAGGCCAGCTGAGCCGATCGCATAGCCTTTGGTGACTGCTTTAGTCGTGTTACCGACAGCGTCGAGCTGGTCAGTAATGGTACGAACTTCAGACGGCAGCTCTGCCATCTCGGCGATTCCGCCTGCGTTATCCGTAATTGGGCCGAAGGCGTCGAGTGCAACGATGACACCAGTCATCGATAACATAGCTGTAGCAGCGATAGCGATGTTGTAGAGGCCAGCAAGGTTGTCGCCAGCCGGGGCTAGTTCGAAAGCGCCCCAGATGCTCGCGCAAACAGCGATAACCGGAAGGGCCGTCGCTTTCATTGAGATGCCGAGGCCAGCAATAATATTGGTCGCGTCGCCTGTAAGCGAAGCTTCGGCAATCGTCTTAACTGGCGAGTACTCAGTACTGGTGTAGTACTCAGTAATGACGACCATTGCTGCCGTCAAAGCCAGCCCAATAATTGCAGACCAAAAAATTCCCATCGCGTTGCCGCTGCCGGTCATCATCATGTTTGTGATGAAGTAAAAAGCAATTGCCGCAAGAATCGCCGCGACGATCATGCCTTTGTACAAAGCACCCATGACTTTGCCGCCGTCAGAAGTCTTGACGAAGAAAGTGCCGATGATTGACGCAACGATTGAGACAGCGCCAAGAACCAGCGGGTAAACGATCGCTTCCGTGCCGTAGGACGTTGCGACCAGTCCGCCGAGGAGCATGGTGGCGATGATCGTTACCGCGTAGGTTTCGAACAAGTCAGCCGCCATACCGGCGCAGTCACCAACGTTGTCGCCAACGTTATCGGCGATGACGCCAGGGTTACGAGGATCATCTTCCGGGATACCGGCTTCGACCTTACCAACGAGGTCAGCGCCAACATCCGCACCCTTGGTGAAGATGCCGCCGCCGAGTCGGGCGAAGATTGAAATCAACGAGCCACCGAAAGCGAGGCCAACCAAAGCGTGTATGGCATCATCTACGCTGAAACCCATGCTCAATAGAACCATGTAGTAACCAGCGACACCGAGGATACCGAGGCCGACAACGAGCATGCCGGTGATTGCGCCGCCGCGGAACGCGACGTTCAATGCCGGGTTAACGCCGAGCGTTGCCGCCTGAGCGGTACGAGCGTTGGCGCGAACGGAAACAAACATTCCGATATAGCCAGCGAGGGCGGAAAGAATCGCGCCGATCGCAAAGCCAATGGATGTGCTCCACCCGAGCGCGAAGCTCAAAGCGAAGAACAAAACAACACCAACAGCACCGATCGTCATGTACTGACGATTCATGTAGGCGTTAGCGCCTTCCTGAATGGCTTGCGCAATTTCTTGCATGCGCTCGTTCCCTGCGGGCTGCTTGAGAATCCATTGTATGGATACGAATCCGTACAAAACTGCAAAAATGCCAGCGCCCATGGCAAGCCATAGCGCACACTCATTTGTCATCAGAACAACTCCTGGTCATATACAATGACTACGCTGCAAGGTATTTCTGCCTAGGATGATTCAAAAAAACCATGTGTGCAGTTGAACGGATCGCTGGGAAAGGAGCGTTCTTTATGCGGCTTATCATTGTTTGTACATTAATTGTTTGCCACGAGTCTGTGAGCCTATACAAGGTATGACCGCGGCAAATCGCGGCGCATCATACCACAAATTTTGTCTTCAGCTTCTTCGCAACCCGGACTTTTTTCAGGCTGACATACTTAGGTAAACCATTGATATAAGGAGGATATTCTTCTCCGTGAATCAGTGGTTCGAGATATCGTCGACAAACTGGTGTAATTGAGAAACCGTTGGAGCTAATAAATCGCCGAGGCATCTTTTTTTCCTTGTTGGCGATAAGGGAGAGTGGTGCTTCGTCTATTCGCCAGCGATATGGGTTGTTCGAGATTCGCTTTATAATAGGCATGACAGCCGTTTTTCCTGCCAATGCGAATTTAACTGCGGCCTTTCCGACGGCATAGGCCTGTTCGACATCAACTGCCGAGGCAATATGGCGTGCCGAGCGCTGAAGATAATCGGCGACAGCATAATGGTATTTAAAACCAAGCTTTTCTTTGATCATACTGGCGACGACGGGTGCGACACCACCGAGCTGTGCGTGACCAAATGCGTCTGTTGTACCGCCTTCCGCCAGAAATTTTCCATTGGCATAACGTGCGCCTTCACTAACAACAACGACACAGTAGGTGTACTTTCGAACACACTCTTTGACGCGTTTTAAGAATGTCGCTTTCTTAAACGGAATCTCGGGAAACAGAATGATGTGCGGAGCATCGTCGGGGTGCTTACCTGCAAGGCCACTGGCGGCCGCGATCCAGCCTGCATGGCGTCCCATAACCTCGAGAATAAATACTTTCGTCGAAGTTTCCGACATCGCAATGACGTCAAGAGCTGCTTCCCGGGTCGATACGGCAACGTACTTGGCGACGGAGCCGAATCCCGGGCAGTTATCTGTAATCGGTAAATCGTTGTCAACGGTCTTTGGTATACCCAGACAAGTGACTGGAAATCCCATGCGCTTGCTCATTAACGATACTTTATGTGCCGTATCCATTGAGTCATTGCCGCCATTGTAAAAGAAGTAGCCAATATCGTGTGCTTTGAAAACCTCAATGAGCCGTTCGTATTCGGCACGATTCTCCTCGATGCTTTTGAGTTTATACCGTGCAGATCCGAAAGCGCCTCCCGGAGTATGTCGTAACGCCGCAATAGTCGCGGCACTTTCCTTACTTGTGTCAATCATGTTTTCCGTAAGAACGCCAATGATGCCGTTGTGACCAGCATAAACGTTGCTTATACGGTGTTTATTTTTTCGGGCGGTCTCGATCACAGCGCATGCTGTAGCATTAATGACGGCTGTAACTCCGCCCGATTGGGCATAGAACGCATTCATTTTCGACATGAAGTCTTGTTCCTTTTCTGAGGCAAAATCGAGACGAAGCATAACGGAAACTTAGTCTTGGTTCACCGACTGAAACGTTTGACCCTAAACTATATAGCCGGTAGCGTATGTACACCTTTTAAATTCCACACAGTGAGATTGATTATGCGGATCGTATTGTTGGGTGCACCAGGATCCGGCAAAGGCACGCAGGCCAAGAAACTGATGGTTGATAGAAATATACCTCAGATATCGACCGGCGACATATTGCGAGCTGCCGTTGCAGCCGAGAAAGATTTTGGACAGCAAGCGAAAAAGACTATAGAAGCAGGGCAACTCGTTTCGGACGATATAATGCTCGGAATGATCAGAGAAAGGCTAGCTCACGCTGATACTGCAAATGGATTCATTCTAGACGGGTTTCCTCGCACAGAAAAACAGGCACTAGATCTCGACGATCTCCTGACTCAACTAAGCCAGCCTTTGGATTTAGTGATTCTAATGAATGTCGGTTTCGACATTCTAATAAAACGCCTGACGGGTCGACGGACTTGTTCACAGACCGGTCAGCTCCTAAATATTTATTTTTCGTCGCAGCAGGAGCTGGATGCCTGCATAGATGCTGGTGGTGAATTAATTCAACGTGAAGATGATAATGAAGAGACCATCAGCAATCGTCTTGAAGTCTATCGTGCCCAAACTGAACCGCTTATCAAATTTTATCGTGGAAAAAATAAGTTGAAAATTATCGATGCTGTAGGAAGTATTGATGAGGTATATGCATGCTTTGTTGCAACCTTGGACGGTTAATTCTTGAGCATCTCTAATAATTTTTTTCCTATAATTTCTCGACGCCAACCAGTAAATACGCGCGAATTTTGATTCCCATGTAGTATCGTCGATAGTTCTTTTTTTGATGCAATAATTTCTGCGACTACTCCCAGTTGTTCGGCACAGGCTGAAACGATCTCCAGCATATCTTTTAGAATTCCCTTTTGTTGTTTATTAGATTTCTGCAACGGCTCATATTCGGTGTGATCGTTTTGAGCTTCGCCGAGAATTTGCAGCAGTGCGTTAGCGGTGCGATGTACCGTGCGTGGTGCAAGCCCTGGAATAGTGGCCAGCGATTCCTGATTTTGAGGATTGATACGAGCGATATCTAGCAAAATTGCATCTTTCATAATCCATTGGCGCGGTCGGTTGTAACGCTTGGCCTCGTCCTCACGCCAACTTGCAAGCCTCACGGCAGCAGCACGAGTCCTACCCTGCAAATTTCTGCTTCCTTTCAGTCGGTTGATTGCCTGATTAGAATTACCTTTGTAAAGTGAGGGCTCAAGCAGATTGGAAGAATCTTCCTTTGCCCAGCTCAACCTATTGAGTTTGACCAGGCGCTCAGTAAGTAGCTCGTACGCCGGCAACAGGTATTCGACATCTTCGGCAGCATACTCGAGTGCTGCAGTAGACAGTGGCCGTCGCGTCCAGTCCGCACGAGTGTGTGATTTGGTAAGCACAATGCCAAACAATTCTTCGACTAGGCCAGCGTATCCGAGTTGAGGGGCCATGCCTAAAAGGCCAGCCGCAATTTGCGTATCGAAAATGGACCTTGGCATGCGTATGGAGGCGTGGAAAAGTGCTTCGATGTCCTGCCGGGCAGAGTGGACTACCCAGTTACAGTCCATCAGTTTGTGCCAGAATGAGTCCAATCTGCCGATACCCATGGGGTCTACGCACAAGATGTCATCATTCGTTGCGATTTGCACAAGGCAGAGCTGTGGATAGAAAGTCTTCTCGCGCATGAATTCAGTATCTAGCCCGATACGACCTTTAGAAGAAGGCAGGGCATTTAGAGCATCATTCGAACGGAGATCGACAAACTGAAATTTTGGCATTTCATGCATGGCATAAGATTTCGGCAGGGAAGGTTAACATGCGATGATTGTTTCTAATATAAAGTGTTGTGATCGCTAATCCTGGTTGTGGCACATAATTTTACGACTATTAAAGCAACATTGATTCACAGGAATTGCTATTGCAGGCATGATATTTATTCTGCAATTTAAATTTGATGTGGTTGTCAGTAGGGTCCTAGAGGACGTTGTTAGCTAATGCATATTCATATTCTCGGTATCTGTGGCACATTCATGGGAGGTGTCGCCGCCTTGGCAAAGGCAGCAGGCCATCGTGTCTCGGGCGCGGACGTCAATGTCTATCCCCCGATGAGCACTCATCTGCATCACCTCGGTATTACGGTCCATGATGGTTACAATATAGACCAACTAGAGCCGGTACCCGACTGCGTCGTAATTGGCAATGCGATGAGCCGTGGCAATACGGTAGTTGAAGCAACCCTAGATCTTGGCATTCCCTATACTTCTGGACCGCAATGGTTGTCTGAGCAGGTATTGAAGGATCGTTACGTAATTGCTGTTGCGGGAACGCACGGAAAGACGACAACGGCCAGTATATTGGCGTGGATTCTAGAACAAACAGGTCATTCACCCGGATTTCTCATTGGTGGCGTGCCGTCCAATTTTAATGTGACGGCTCGTTATGGGAAATCGAAATATTTTGTTGTGGAAGCAGACGAATACGACACTGCGTTTTTCGATAAGCGGGCGAAATTCATTCACTATCAACCAAATACGTTGATTCTCGGCAATCTAGAGTTTGATCACGCTGATATTTACACAGATCTCGATGCGATCCTTTGGCAGTTCCATCAAATGTTAAGAACGATTCCAAAAAGCGGACGCATTATTCTGAACAGTGTAGATGAAAATCTCAAAACGCTTCTTAAAATGGGCTGCTGGTCGACAACGGAATCATTCAGTATTACGGAAAGAAACCAGGACTGGACGGCAAAGTTTTTGGATGTTAGTGAACGACGTATTAGTGTCTCTCAACGCGGTGGTAAGACAGCGCAGGGAAGTTGGCAGCTCGGTGGTAGTTACAATCTTGAGAATGCATTGGCTGCGATTGCAGCGGCAAAATCTGTTGGCGTTTCAGTGAAGCAGTCAGTAGAAGCGTTGTCGGGGTTCACGGGTGTTAAGAGACGATTGGAGAGAACGGCCACTATCGCCGATATTGCCATTTATGATGATTTTGCTCATCACCCTACCGCAATCCGTCGGACAATTTCTGGTCTGAAAAAACGGTTCTCCGGGCAACGCATTGTTGTTGCGTTGGAGCTGAGATCGAACACAATGAAGCTCGGTGTGCATAATGAGGTACTCGCTGCTTCACTGGAAGATGCAGGGTTGGTCTGTATGTATATACCCAACAATCTTGCTGTAGATTTCGATGATTGCCTTGCATCGCTTGGCGATCGGTTGCATCTACATTCTGACTATAATGAGCTCGTAGCATATCTGACTTCAGAACTGCAACCGGGGGATCAAGTTGTTTTTATGAGTAATGGTGGATTCGGATCAGTTCGTCGACATCTGACAGGATCTCTCCAAAAGATCCACCACCCGTAATATCGAGTCAATTTGTCATTTTTCGCCCTATACTCAAAGAATTTCTGCGATCGTAAAACTATCATCTGATTTCGCTACGATCTCAGCGTTGCGAATACGTGTTTGGCCTGCAAAAGCGTTTCCGTTATTTCCTCATCGCCATGTGCATCGGATAAAAAGCCAGCTTCAAATGCCGATGGCGCAAAATAAATATTCGCCTTAAGCATGCCATGGAAGAATTGTCGAAACATATCAGTATCGGCCATTGCTACTTGTGTAAATCGCCTTATTGGTCCGTCCGGGCTGAATACGAATCCGAACATACCTCCTATTGCCTCAACTGCTAACGGCACTCCGGCGCTATGTGCCAATTCAGCAAGACCATCTGCTAGTTGTCGCGTTCGCTCGCCAAGAGAAGAATAGAAACCGGGGCTTTCAAGTGCTTGCAATGTTGCTAGCCCAGCCGCCATTGCAAGTGGATTGCCTGATAGCGTACCCGCCTGATAAACAGGACCATCCGGTGCGATACTCGCCATGATGTCGGCACGTCCACCGAAGGCGGCGGCAGGCATTCCACCACCAATGATTTTTCCGAGCGTTGTCAGATCAGGTCGAATATCGAATATTTCCTGTGCGCCACCTTTAGCCACTCGAAAACCAGTCATCACTTCGTCAAAAATGAGAATAGCTGCATGCTGATCACACTGTGATCTAAGATTTTCCAGAAAACCGGATTCTGGTAGGATCATGTTCATGTTGCCGGCGATGGGCTCAACGATGACACAGGCGATCTGAGTGCCAAACTTTGAAAACACTCTCTCCATCGTTGCCGTGTCATTAAAATCTATCGTTATAGTGTGTTTGGCAAGTCCGTTTGGAACACCTGGCGAGTTTGGTACACCGAGAGTCAACGCTCCCGATCCTGCCTTGACCAGCAAAGAGTCAGAGTGTCCATGATAACAGCCTGCAAATTTGATGATTTTGTCGCGTCCGGTAAATCCACGGGCAAGTCGAATGGCGCTCATGGTTGCTTCTGTTCCTGAATTTACCATTCGTATTCGTTCGATCGATGGTATAAATTCACAGACTTTCTGCGCTAGAAGGGTTTCGGCGACTGTCGGTGCACCAAAACTGAGTCCGTTTTGAGCTGCGTTAGTGACAGCTTTGACGACATCAGCATGCGCATGACCCAGGATCATGGAACCCCATGAACCAACATAGTCAATCATCTTTTGGCCGTCTTCTGTATACAGCCAGGCGCCTTTGGCGCGCTTGAAAAAAACCGGATCACCGCCAACGGCAGAAAATGCCCGGACAGGTGAATTAACGCCGCCCGCAATATATTTTTTTGCTTGTTCAAAAAGACTCATATCACGTCTCCTCTTTTGGGCGATCATTCAGTCGCTCAGCCAGATTAGATCCGTTTCCACACTACCGTCTGGGTAAAGACTGATTCTGCGATATGCTGGTGGATGATTGTCCAATGTAAACTCATTACTTGCTACTTTAAATTGTCGACAAGTGGACGGTGTTCCGATAATTCGTATGGAATCATGCGAATGGTCGAATGCTTGGTGTACGTGTCCGAAGATAACTACCTTTACTTTACCGGTTTGCGCAATAAGGGTTAAGAACTCTTCACGATTGTGAAGGCCAAATTGGTCAAGCCACTCACTACCGATGGATAACGGTGGATGATGTAGATAAATCAATACATGCTCAACTTTTGTTTCATTGAGTATTGTCCCAAGTCTCTGCATTTCTTGTTCATCAATGCGTCCGGCATCATCATTGTTCATGCAACTGTCGATACCGACAATTAACCAATTTCTATGTATGACAGATTCACAGTAGTGAAAGTCTGGATCGGTGAGTACGTCTTGCATGATGGTGCGGACATCATGATTGCCCGGCACGCAATAAACTGGAAGACCGAGCGGCCTCATTAATTCACAGAAACAATTGTAAGCTTCTCGGCTATCGTCGTGGATCAGATCACCTGTCATTGTTACCAGGTTGGCACTCCAGTCTGAGCGCTGAATATGGTTGAGCACCTTCTTAAGTGAAGAATGGGTTATGGTACCCCGCAAATTTGCATCCGAATCGGCAAACAAATGTGAGTCAGTAAGATGCAGGATCCGTATTGGATCAATTGACTTATGAATAGTGCTACAACCTTTTTCGGATGAAGGTTTCCGTAAGTTCCTTGATAATAGCTGTTTCAGCGGTGGCAGACCACGTAAAAAATTGTGTAGCTACGGACGAACATTCATCCGTTTTGACGGATAATCCAGAAAGTAAAAATGAAGTTTTACGACTACAAAATAGCTCCCAATCCACGACGGGTTCGTATATTCATGGCGGAGAAGGGGATTCAATTGCAGACGGTGCAGGTAGATCTTGCCGGTGGCGAACAATTTAGTGACGCATTTAAAAAGATTAATCCGGATTGCACCGTTCCCGTACTTGAGTTAGATGATGGCACTTATTTGAGTGAAGTGTTTGCAATTTGTCAGTATTTAGAGGAAAAATTTTCTGAACCGACACTATTGGGCGACAGTGCTTCCGAGCGCGCATTGGTAACTGCATGGAACGCCAAGATCGAATTTCATGGGCTGGCGGCGTTGGCAGAGAACTTTCGGAATCGCGTCAAAGGTATGAAAGGGCGTGCTATGACAGGACCTGACAGTTACGAGCAGATATCTGAGCTTGTGGATCGTGGTCGAAAGCGGTTCGAATTGTTCATGAGCAGGTTGGATCAACAATTGCAGGATAACGAATATATTGTTGGTGATGTTTTTACTATGGCAGATATTTCAGCATTTATTGCAGTCGATTTTGCGGCATGGTCCAGAATCTCTATTGAAGACAAAATGGTAAACCTTCACCGTTGGTATAAGCTTGTTTCAGTACGGCCAAGTGTTCAGTTTTGAGCTAGCTGCCTATTATCTCAGGCGGTTGAAAGCATCGCTATTTTTCAGATTACGGTAGCTATTCACAATAACTGTAAAGCCCCTTCGAGTATTTCTATTTCAAAATGCGTTTGCAATGGTTGCACCTCACCGTCGAGATGTGAGGGTACAGGCGCAATTGCAGTGAGCTGGCATTGGGTGAGCCGAGAATGTGTGATTTCGGATTGTTTGATATGCGATCCTTTTATTAGTTTAGGCAGAAGTGTCAAGATCCGGAGCCTACTGACCGGTGCAGCACATACGAGATCGAACTTACCGTCATCATTTTTTGCCATCGGCGCAATCTGAAACATGCCTCCTGTCCAGGCGCCATTGCTAATATTCGCTGATGTAATTGGCCCCTCGATGGTCTGATCTGAAAATTTTATTGTCATATGCGGCGTGATCACCCCATCGATTATCCCCTTGATCACAGCGACTAGATAAACAAAATCGCCAATGTGCCAATGAATCTGTTTGGCAATTCCGGTCACTTTGGCGTCAAATCCGATGCCAGCGCCATTTACGAAGTAACGATCGTTCATAAGTCCGACATCTATCCGACGCGCGGGTATGTCTCGTTGAATTCTGTTTGCGAGTAGCTGCACAGCATTTTCCCAGTGAACTGGGATAGAGCATGCCTTAACGAAATCATTGCCTGTTCCTAAAGGAATAACACCTAGCTCGACTGTTTTGCTGGACCGGAGAATGCCATTCACTGCTTCGTGAATGCTGCCATCTCCACCGGCTACCAATATTCTTCTTGCACCGGCCGATACTGCATCAAAAACTTTGGTCTCAAGATAGCCAACTGATTCACTTCTTACGAGTGCATGCTTGATGCCAAAGGAATTCAGCAACTCGGTGACGTGTAAAATATTGCGAGCGGCCTGACCCCTGCCGGCAACCGGATTAAAAAAAAGAGGAACGGGCACGATACTCATTATTATGTGTCGTCCAATGTTTGGGCAATACGAATGCTACAATGCTCGGCAGTCCTTGTACAAAATTGGTACAGTCACGCTCATGTTTGAGCTTAGTATCAAATTTCTCCTGAGTTACTTTATCGGTTCAATCATGGGATCGATGGTGATGGGAAAATTGTGCGGTGGTGTTGATATCCGGACCATGGGAAGTGAAAATCCTGGCGCGACAAATGCGTTGCGCACCCAAGGGGGGTTGTTTGCACTTGGTGTGGTTGTTATAGATCTTGGCAAAGGTCTTATTGCGGCAGGCATCATACCGGGCATCGAGTTGCCAATCGTCGGCAATAATTTAGAGATCTCTCGGATATGGCTGATCTTGAGCTGTGGAGCAGGATCTGTAATTGGTCATGTCTGGCCCATGTGGCACAAGTTTCGCGGTGGCAAGGGTGCTGCGACACTGGTTGGTACGCTGATCATTTTGGCGCCTGGGTTAATTACTTGCCTATTACTAGTATGGTTGTGCGTGCTGGTGCTTTCTGGATACGTAGGACTTGCGACTATAATAGCGAGCCTGTCAGCACCAGTTTATCTGGCTGTGATGCGTCTCCCATCAGATCAACCACTTTTTATTTATTGCGCCGTATTTGCGCTTTATATCGTTTTTACTCATCGGTCAAATATTCACCGCATGATGCATGGTACTGAGGTAAGAAATTCGCGGCTAATGTTTTTTCGTCGTCGAAGTTAGTTGTGAAAATCAATATGCTGGACGCTGAGAGTATTCAACAACCAATTACAGAAGTGCTTGGGGCGCGGTTGGACAAACTCGAAGTTTTTTTAGAAATTGAATCTACCAATAGCTATTTGTTGGATCAACCTTCCCCCCTACCAGGTCGGTTTCGCGTGGCACTTGCGGATTATCAAACTGCGGGTCGAGGATCTTTCGATCGAACCTGGCAATCACCTCCATCATCCGGGTTGTGTCTGTCAATAGCCTACACATTTCTAAGAATTCCCGACAAGTTACCGAGTTTAACGTTGGCTCTCGGTGTCGGTGTTATAGAAGCGCTCGAGCGCCTTGATATAGGTGGAATCAGCCTGAAATGGCCAAATGACATTGTTGCCTTTGATGGAAAACTCGGCGGCATTCTGACCGAAGTTCAAAATAGCATAAGCAATGGCGTCACGGTTATCGCTGGAATTGGCTTAAATGTTGATTTACCGGACTCAATGCAAGTTTTGGACGAATTGTCCTGGGCAGACAAAATAATAGATCTAAAAAAATGCACCGGTAAGCTACCATCGCGGGAAAAATTATCGGTCGTCGTTATTGAAAGCCTGTTGGGCTGTATGATTCGGTTTGAGTCCCACGGGTTTGCTCCATTTCAGGACAGTTGGAGGAAGTACGATTGGCTTAAGGGTAAGCAGATCATCATTGATACTCCCGATGGAAGGCATTATTCCGGTGTTGCAGACGGCGTCGATCACAATGGAGCACTAAATATTCGAACGAATGAGGATCGACGAAGTATTATCGCCGGAGCTATAACGCTACTAAACGAGTGGGACAAAGACGTATGAGTGAAGTTCGTGCATTGTTGTTTGACATTGGGAACACTCGATTAAAATGGGGCCTGTTTGATAGGAATCGTATCAGCCGCACGGGTAGTATTACGCATGCCAAGATTCACGATTTGGGATTCGCATCACTCACTACACGTCTGCCACGTCGAGTCAATCAAGTGTTCATTAGCAATGTTGCGGGCGCCAGTTTTGCAACACGTTTATCAGGTGTAATTGGTATCCACTATGGTTGCAATATGCATTTTGCACATTGTGCAAAACAGGCATACGGCGTGACTAACAGTTACAGGCAACCACGACAAATGGGTGTGGATCGGTGGGTGGCGATGATTGGGGCACGATCCGAATTTCGCGGAGCAATCTGCATTGTTGATGTGGGGACGGCAGTAACAATCGATGCAATGGACAAGAATGGAGTTCACCAGGGTGGACAGATTATTCCCGGACTTATGTTGATGAACAATGCGTTGAGGTTTGATACGAGTGATATTCCGGCCATAAAACGTATGCCAAAAGATCCAGGTCGGGGGATGTCCGTATTTGCAAATAATACCAAAGATGCTGTGCAATCAGGTGCGGTTAATGCTATCTGTGGTGCTATCGAACGCGCAGTCAAAGTGCTTCGTGCAGAACGTTACCGACCCAAAATTGTTTTGACCGGAGGTGATGCTTCACGCATTTTAAAGCAGCTTGGCAACAAGGCATTATACCGTCCAAATCTGGTACTTCAGGGGCTTGCGTTCATGGTACAAAGCGAATCATGATTATCAATACCGATTATTGAAGGTACTATCTACGAAATATAGCCGGTATAGCTCAGCTGGTAGAGCAGGGGTTTTGTAAACCTCAGGTCCGCGGTTCGAATCCGTGTGCCGGCACCAAACACATATCATAGTACTGAATAGTGCTAGTAAGTTGCCATGTGCGCGTTGAAGAACTCGGGCACTTTCCTTAGGGCTTGATCTGTTGAATGCACTTGCTTTAATGGAAGGTTACACCGGGCAGACAATAGCTAGCAGAGCTTCTGCACTGAACCTAATTTTGGTGCCCTGGCGGACGGAAGTAGGTTGCACTATTGTTATGAGATTCCCTTCCACACTCTGGAGGACAAGGCAATATATTACTGTTATCTGGAGACCCCGATCGGGGGTCTATTACTTGCTGGCGATGGCGATGTACTTTGCCTGATTGATTTTCCCGAAGGTTCTATGCGCAAGGAGCCGGAACCGGGCTGGATATACTCCGAGAAATCGTTCGGTGATGTACGTGAGCAATTGAACGCCTATTTTCACGGAGAATTACAGTCATTTGACTTATGTTTGCGATCATATGGCACTGAATTCCAAAGAAAAGTCCTCAATGAGTTGCAGGAGATTCCCTATGGAACGACAACATCCTACAGCAATATTGCAAAGAAAATTGGTAAATCAAATGCGGCTCGAGCTGTTGGTGCAGCCTGTGGGTTCAATCCAATACCAATCATCATTCCCTGCCATCGTGTCATCGGTAGCAGTGGTAATCTAGTTGGTTTCGGCGGTGGAATTTTGATTAAAAAAGCGCTATTACGCCACGAAGTAGATCACAGTCAGTTTCCACTATAGCGGCAACTATTAGCTGTTTCAGTATTTCGAAATCCTCCCCAAGTAAGGGGTACCTGTCGTCACAAGATTCTGTACTGCATTGACTGAATGGTGTCCGATGGTTCAACTTCCGTTAGAACGCGATCGTCGCCCTGTAATTGTCCAATCTTCGACGTGATTGGCAGTACACCGGCCCAGATCGGAATGTTGTAATCTTCATCTTCGTCGTCCGGCATTCCGGAAGATATTTTTGCCGACGCGGTATCTATTTGTAATGCGATTACGCCAGTCATCTTGACTTCTCGCTCGTGAGAATCTCTGACCTCGGCCCAACGCCCGGGAATGGTGTGCTCGCTTATAACCTTCATGCCATGAAGTTTTTCTTGCTGCTTCTCTAATAATTGTGGTCTGCCGAATAGCGTCACCGATCGATAATTCATTGAAGAATTAAATGTGGATCGTGCGACAACGATGCCATCAAGTAGTGTTACATTGATGCAAGCTCTTTCTGTCTCTTCGAGTAATCGAATAATGCGCGCTTTGCGAGCGCCATGTAGGAAAAGGGTTTCGCTTTCGCGTCCATAAATCATCGGAACGACGATAGGTGTTCCAGCCTGTACAAATGCCACGCTTGCAACGAGACCCGCATCAAGAATTTGGTGCACAGTAGATTTATCGTAGTTCGCTATTTCTCTGAGTTGACGAACCTTATTTTGTTTACTAACTGAATATGAACATGTCACGGTGATGATTACCCCTTAGAGAAATATTGGAGCTAGAAATAGGGCTGCCAGAGAAACCACAAAGATAGAGATCAAGTTCAGGACTATGCCAGCCCTGACCATTTCCGGGATTGTTAGCAGTCCAGACCCAAATACGATCGCATTCGGCGGTGTGGCAACCGGTAACATAAACGCGCAGCTTGCCGCAAGAGTTACGGGTACAAGGAGTACTATTGGATCATAGCCTGCTTCCAGCGCAATCGCTCCGACCACAGGCATGAAAGTTAACGTTGTTGCGACGTTACTCGTGAGCTCGGTCAGGAAAATAATCATCGCCGCAATAATGAGGACGAGTAATGGTAGCGGTAGCATACCTACCTCGTGCAGATTGCTGCCGAGCCATTTTGCCAAATTGGTGTCATCTACGGCGGTAGCAAGCGTCAAACCGCCACCAAACAGTAGAAGAACGGCCCATGGTAACTTTTCTATGTAATTCCAGCGAATTAGCATAGGATCTTCCTTGTCACCGCTCGGTAGCAAAAACAATGCAATCCCTCCGGCCATGGCAATGCTGGAATCGTCCAGTGCCTCGAGGCCCGGTAATTTAGTGAGCAAAGGTCGCAGAATCCAGCTCAGGGCAAGTGTGAAGACGATAATAGCAACACGTTTTTCCGGAACAGTAATCGGTCCTAAGTCATCCTTCATTTGTCTGAGTAGTGCCCGGCCTTCGTAAGAAGTCTTGAAATTTACCTTGAATACAAACCGTGTTAGGAGAACCCATGCAATCGGTAACATAACTATGCTTAATGGTAGACCCACCATCATCCAACTAGCGAAATCGATCTCAGTTCCATAACGCTCCAGCATGTAGGCAACCATCACTACGTTGGGAGCAGTGCCGATAATTGTTGCCATTCCACCAATACTTGCTGCGTATGCAACACCGAGTAGCATTGCAGACTGAAAGTCTTTTTTTGCTTGTTCATCGAGACCGTCTACGGAGTTTTGAATGACAACCACAATTGATACTGCAATCGGCAACAACATCATTGCAGTCGATGTATTCATTATCCACATGCTGAGCAAGGAGCTGACTAGCATGAAGCCGCCGACCAGTGATGCGCCGTTGCCACCGGCAATTTGTAAGATATTTAAAGCGATGCGGCGATGTAGGTTCCAGCGTTGCATTGCAAGTGCCACCATGAAGCCGCCGAGGAAAAGATAAATGACTTTATTGGCAAAAGGTGCGGCTGTGTCTCGAATATCTGCAATACCTAGTATTGGGAAAAATACCAGGGGCAGTAATGAGGTTACGGCGATGGGGACGGCTTCCGTCGCCCACCAAACTGCCATCAACATGCCCATTGCAGCTGTGTGCCAAGCAGCATCAGTCAAGGTATCGGGTGGACCTGCGATCAACATTAGTATTGCGGCGATCGGACCTAGCCATAGTCCGATTTTTTGATGCTTAACGCGTCCATTCCTTACGTTTATTGACTGCACACAAATTTCCTTATTGAATCAAGAAGCGGCTGACTTTAAATTCTAGGTTGGTGGGCGTATCTATATGGAGCCCATATTAACGAGTCTGACGCATTTGTTAGCACTTACTAGTCGATACAGCAATCCGCAGATATCGAAAAGGATGCACAGAATCAAATCGTAACATTGATGTTTAGATGATTCGTAAACTGATTCTATGCTAGGTCTCATACACTTGCTGCTTAATATGACGCCCAGCTTCTTCTGGGCGGCTTTTTTATCCAATTTGGTACCACTGACAAAATTGTAAGCTTCAGGATTTATTGCAAGCCAAGGCAACGCGACAGGGAGCAGGCCAGCCTTCAATGGTACGGGTTGGATCGGTAGGATCCAGTGCTTTGTCTAACGATTCAAACGGCATCCACTCGGTAGTTCTCTGCTCTTCAGTCGTTGTTTGGGATACATCGATAAGCCGAATTTTGTTAAAACCCGAATCTGTTAGCCAGGACTTGAGCTTTGGCAAAGTTGGCAGAAGCCAGACGTTGCGCATCCGCGCATATCTTTTTTCCGGTCTGCGAGCGATGGTTTCGGTTCCGGGAAGAATCAAAGTTTCAAGAATCAGTTCGCCACCTGATTTTAGTGAAGATATGAGTGCTGAAAGATGTTCTTCAGGAGATTTTTGATGGTAGAGCACGCCCATAGAAAATACTGTATCGAATGCATTTGAGTTGCTCGGTAGCTCTTGAAGTCGGATCGGAAGTACATGAACTGGTTCGGTCTGTATAAAGTGACAGATGGCTAAAAACTGTATGACATAGAGCAAAGTTGGTTCAATACCGATAACTAGTCGCGCACCCATGCCGCGCATTCTCATAGCGTAGTAACCGTTGCCGCAGCCAACATCGAGTATAGTGCGGCCATCGAGCGGTTCAATCGAGTCCTTTATACGATTCCATTTCAAATCGGAACGCCACTCCGTATTAATATATACGCCGCATAGATCAAACGGACCCTTACGCCACGGATTGAGACGCAATAATGATTGTCGTAGTGCGCTTTGGGAAAGACCATCAACACAAGGAATCGTAACTGCTTGCCTACTCAGGTCGGCTGGTAGTTTCTTGATTACAGGTAAATCAGATATTATGTTTTGCCATTCCCTGAGCTTACCGTGTGATGAAGTGGAGAATTTTTTTTCGAGTATTCCGCTTAGTTCGTCGCGCCAGGATTTAAGGCCGACGTCCGCCAGATCATCGAACAGCAAATCATAGTTCAGCATCTTTTATTTAATAGCTACCAGGGAAATAAAATTAAAATGGCGTAGCCAGACACTAACATGGCTGAAACCCGCCTTCGTTAATCGTGCTTTATGTATAGTTAAGCTTTCGGGAATCAAGATATTTTCGATAGCTTCTCTTTTCCGGCTTATTTCCAAATTACTATATGAGTTTCGCTTTTTTTGTTCGTGGTGGAGATTAACGAATAGTTTTTCGATTTCCCTATCATCATTTAAGACTTTCTCCGATAGCACAAAGATGCCACCTGGGTTCATTCCATCGTAAATTCTCGCGATCATATCATCTCGATCGACGAGTGGAAGAAAGTGCAATGTATAATTCATGACAACCATGGAGGCATTCTGAATATTGATTTCACGGACGTCAGCAGCGATTATTTCGACAGGAATCAACGCATCATCGGAGGATATTATCTTGCAGCATCTGCGAATCATCGCAGGTGAGTTATCGATTGCTTGGATGTGACAGCTTGGTTCGGAGATGTTGTGCCTCATCGCGAGCGTAGCGGCGCCCAAAGAGCAGCCGAGATCAAAACAATGCGTCTCAGGTTGGACATATCGCCGAGCGAGAGAGCCGATGGCGAGGATCGATGCTTCATAACCCGGAATTGATCGTTTTATCATGTCAGGAAAAACATCGGCGACAGCATCATTGAACTGAAAAATTCTGCTGCCAGCATCCTCAGATGCGAAAATCTTATCCTCGTTCATATCTGCATCTCTTCATTAGAAGGGCAGGCATTGTAATCGCGCTAGGTCGGTTACGCACTGGGTGGGAAGAACCACATCCCGTCATATTGAGGACTCAAGCTCAATATTTCGTCTAAATAGCCGAAATTAGAAACAATTAGTAGCAAATAGACACAAATATCGACATTTTTTAAAATTTTGAGAGAGAAGAGATTTTCTTTCTTGCTGTCCTCGGTTGTTATGGGACAATCGTGGCAAGATTTCCTTAGATATAATCCCAACACAATATGCTTAGTGAAGTTCACATAAAGCTCTACCACGAACTCGGTATTCCGGCTAATTATGGTAGCGAGCGCAAGCTGCCGTACTATGAGGAAGCAACGGATCTAATCGATGTTGGCTTCAACCTGGTTGGCAGAATGCAACAGCTGACGCCGAGAACGGCTGAGAAATGGCAGCAGATGGTAGAATCCGCGGCATGCAGCGGTGTTCATTTACTGATTGTATCGGGTTATCGGAGCTACGAGTATCAAGCGGAGTTGATCCGCAAGAAGATTGCGGTAGGGTTGACGATTGAAGAAATTCTCAAAGTGAATGCGGCACCTGGATACAGTCAGCATCACACCGGAACTGCGATCGATATTGCGACGCCAGGTAGCCGTCCGTTGACAGAAGAATTTGAAGTTTCAAATGCGTTTAAGTGGCTTACTGATCACGCGGTGGAGTATGGTTTCTCGTTGACCTATCCTCGAGATAACTTGTTCGGGTTCATCTATGAGCCCTGGCATTGGGCACTACCGTAGTGTCCTAGTGAAGGAATAGCGTCAAACTTAACAAAAGTCAGTAGTTTATGTGTTGACAGGCACGCAGGAGGATTAGACAATAGCCGGCTTGTGTCCGCGGAGGGGTACTCAAGCGGTCAACGAGGGCAGACTGTAAATCTGCTGGCTAAGCCTACGTAGGTTCGAATCCTACCCCCTCCACCAGATATGAAATTTGATGGTGGCAGGCGGTGGCTAGTATAGCAATTTTTTATATTAGTCTGCCGATCGTTGGCTTTGAGAGTTTACGCGTGATGCAATCTGGTCTGTGCAGAATAAATGCGGGGACGGTGATGTGGTTCTTCTTTTTGGAAGAGGTACACACTGAGTAGATAAAAAGATTCGGACAGTTTTATGGAGATGACTGTCAGAATCTTTGTACATTGTGAAAGAAGGTTTCATGAGGAATATTTTTACTAAGGCGGGTGTAGTTCAACGGTAGAACCTCAGCCTTCCAAGCTGATGATGTGGGTTCGATTCCCATCACCCGCTCCATCGGAAGGTAGTGCGAGCACCTGAATAGCTATTGCCCACATAGCTCAGGGGTAGAGCACTTCCTTGGTAAGGAAGAGGTCCCCGGTTCAAATCCGGGTGTGGGCTCCAGATGTAGGATTGATTACTATTTTTTAATTTTTGACACAATATACGTCACGAGAGAAAGAACATGGCGAAAGAAAAATTTGAAAGAACAAAACCACATATAAACGTAGGTACGATTGGTCACGTAGACCATGGTAAGACGGCGTTGACAGCGGCACTAACCAAGGTAATGGCGTCCAAGCACGGCGGTGAAGTGAAGGAATATGACCAGATTGATAATGCGCCCGAAGAAAGGGAGCGCGGTATTACAATTGCCACGGCACATGTGGAGTATGAGAGTGACCAACGTCACTATGCACACGTTGATTGTCCGGGCCATGCTGATTACGTGAAGAACATGATCACGGGGGCTGCACAGATGGATGGTGCGATCCTAGTGGTGAGCGCGGCGGACGGCCCAATGCCACAGACCCGAGAACATATATTGCTGGCACGCCAGGTTGGTGTGCCGTATATCGTGGTTTATATGAACAAAGCTGATCAAGTAGATGATGATGAACTTTTAGAATTGGTTGAGATGGAAATTAGAGACTTGTTGTCGATTTACGAGTTTCCGGGTGACGATACGCCAATTATTATCGGTTCTGCGTTGAAGGCATTCGAGGGAGACACTTCGGATATTGGCATTTCGTCGATTGAAAAGTTGGTCGAGCAAATGGACAGCTATATTCCAATTCCTGAACGAGCCATTGACGGCGATTTTTTGATGCCGGTTGAGGATGTATTTTCAATCTCTGGCCGCGGCACGGTGGTGACTGGACGTATTGAGCGTGGTGTGGTGAAGGTTGGTGATGACATTGCGATTGTGGGCATCAAAGAAACTGAAAAGAGCACCTGTACAGGTGTCGAGATGTTTAGGAAACTGTTGGACGATGGTCAGGCGGGTGACAATGTTGGAGTGCTACTTCGTGGCACCAAGCGTGAAGAAGTTGAGCGGGGGCAGGTACTAGCGAAGCCGGGATCAATTACGCCGCACACCAAGTTTGAGGCTGAAGTTTACATCCTGAATAAAGAAGAAGGTGGTCGTCATACGCCTTTCTTCAAAGGTTACCGGCCGCAATTTTACTTCCGCACCACCGACGTTACTGGTGCGGTGGAATTGCCGGATGGTACTGAGATGGTAATGCCGGGTGACAATGTGCAGATGACAGTAGATTTAATTTCTCCGATAGCTATGGAAGATGGACTACGTTTTGCCATCCGGGAAGGGGGTAGGACAGTTGGTGCCGGAGTGGTTGCAAAGATTCTTGAATAAAAATATCTCTCGACCCATCGAATGGAACATGCATTTAGTGTGTTAGAACAGTTTTGATGCCCAAATAAAATTGGGTGAAGCGAAATTTTAAACTAGGCCAGTAGCTCAATTGGCAGAGCGGCGGTCTCCAAAACCGCAGGTTGGGGGTTCGATTCCCTCCTGGCCTGCCAGATGTAGGTAGTAGGGCATAGTGGAATCCTGTAACGATAGAACGATTTTTAAAAGGATTAAGTAAGTATAACGACCGGAATTATCTATCGAACAGCGAGCGATGTAGAGCATAAAAACACAATGATAACGACAACGGAAACACACGAATCCGGAGTACTGGATATTCTGAAATTACTTATGGCGGCTGGCCTGCTCGTAGGTGGAATCTTCGGTTACTACTGGTACCTAGAATGGATGCTGCCCTTGCGGGTATTACTTGTACTAGGCGGGTTGGCTGCCAGTATTGGTATTGTGGCTACGAGTACCCAGGGCCATCGGATTTGGGCATTTATTCAAGGATCGCGAATAGAGATACGAAAGGTCATTTGGCCAACCAAACAAGAAACGACACAGACGGCAATTGCTGTTTTTATCTTTACTCTTGTTATGGCTTTGTTTTTCTGGGGATTGGATTCCGGACTACTCTGGTTGACGCGCACCCTGGTTAGTTAGATTGGCTAAACAGCTTTTAAAGAGGTAAAGCTCAAGTGGGATTACGTTGGTATATTGTCCATGCTTACTCTAATTTCGAACACAAGGTCAAGAGTTCGTTGGAAGAGCGTATTAAGATGATGGGACTCGAGGACAAATTTGGTGAAATTCTTGTCCCGACTGAAGAAGTTATTGAAATGAAGGAAGGACAGAAGAGAAGAAGTGAGCGAAAGTTTTTTCCAGGCTATGTCCTTGTGCAGGTTGATATGGATGATGAGACATGGCATTTGGTAAAAGAGGTACCAAAGGTATTGGGGTTCATTGGCGGTTCGAGTGACCGTCCTGCACCGATAACAGAAGCGGAAGCCAACAACATTTTACAACGCGTCAAGGAAGGCGTGGATAAACCACGGCCGAAGGTATTATTTGAACCAGGTGAAGTTGTTCGCGTCATTGATGGTCCGTTTAACGATTTTAATGGAGTTGTTGAACAGGTAAATTACGAGAAGAGCCGCCTGCAGGTTGCGGTACAGATATTGGGTCGATCTACGCCCGTCGAACTCGACTTCGGCCAGGTCGACAAAGGATAGAGAATTTTAATAGTAATGCACGAGTCGAAATACATCTCTGATTGTCGTGAATGATCATAGGTGTTATCGAACTTGTTGACGTAATCTGATAACTATTGATTAGACGATTACGGGGTCTTAAACCGGCGTTTGAACTCAAGAGATAGATTAGGATGGCTAAAAAAGTAGCTAACTATATAAAACTACAGGTTCCTGCAGGCCAAGCTAACCCAAGTCCGCCAGTCGGTCCCGCATTGGGTCAGCATGGGGTGAACATTATGGAATTTTGCAAGGCGTTTAATGCCGAAACGCAGAACGTCGAAGCGGGCTTGCCGATTCCGGTTATTATTACGGTTTATGCAGACCGTAGTTTTACGTTTATTTCGAAGACGCCACCGGCTTCTGTACTGTTGCGTAAGGCTGCGGGTGTCCTGAAAGGATCAGGAACTCCTAGCACTGAAAAGGTAGGCAGGGTAAATCGAAAGCAACTTGAAGAAATTGCAACAACGAAAATGGTGGATCTGACGGCTGCCGATATGGATGCCGCAGTGCGTACTGTTGCTGGTACCGCCCGAAGCATGGGAATCGATGTGGAGGGTGTCAAATAATGACCGTACTAACGAAACGCAAAAAACTAGGGCGCGAAAAGATCGAGCCCACTAAAGCATATCAGATCGATGAGGCACTTACTCTGGTTAAAGAACTGGCAAACGCCAAGTTTTCCGAGAGCATAGATGTATCTGTAAATCTTGGCGTAGACTCACGCAAGTCGGACCAGGTTGTTCGTGGGTCGACCATATTGCCGAATGGAACGGGCAAGACTGTCCGTGTCGCGGTATTCACCCAGGGTGATAACGTTGATAAGGCAAAAGCAGCTGGTGCGGATGTCATAGGTTTCGAAGATCTTGCCCAGCAAGTCAAAGCTGGGGAACTGAATTTTGATGTTGTCATCGCAACTCCAGACGCAATGCGTGTTGTTGGTTCGCTTGGACAAATTCTTGGTCCGCGGGGATTAATGCCTAACCCGAAGGTGGGCACTGTAACGGCAGATGTTGAAACGGCCGTGCGAAATGCGAAGGCTGGTCAGGTGCGCTATCGGACGGATAAGGCGGGAATTATTCATTGCTCAATCGGACGTGCGGATTTTGATGTTCCGACGTTAAAGGGAAATTTGGTTGCGTTACTGGCTGACCTCAATAAAGCCAAACCTGCATCGGCTAAAGGAACATATTTTAAGAAACTAACCGTCTCCTCAACAATGGGTCCGGGTGTGTCAGTCGATCGGGCAAGTATGGGGACTTGATTTTGTAAATTTATCGGTTTTGTTTTAGAACGGAGCCACAGAAAATGACTGGGTATGCGAGATACTAGTCCAAACAACCGGAGACGGATGGTGCTATGGATTGGAGAGTAGCGATCCCAGGTGGGAGAAGAGTTCGATCATTGTCGAAGACCGTAGGTAGTTGGTGTAAAACTCGACTTTAATTACAGCCTACGTAGATAGTGTTGCCTAAGTCAGAGTAGTCTGGCTAATGGTAGCTATCCAAGATTGAGTGGAGGAGAAAAGTTCCACTGATTTGTGACCATTAGTCAGGAGAAGTTCATGGCCTTGAAGCTCGAAGACAAAAAGAAATTTGTCAAAGAGATAAAAGCGGTTGCGGGTGATTCTATTACTTCTGTTGTAGCGGAATATAGAGGATTATCCGTTGTAGAGATGACAGAGTTACGTAAGCATGCGCGCAATGCCGATGTATATCTTCGTGTTGTTAAAAATACGCTAGCGCGTAGGGCTCTTGAAGACACAAAATTTGAGTGTATGAAGGAGTCACTCACGGGACCAGTTTTGCTCGCGTTTTCGAAAGATGATCCCGGTGCCGCTGCTAGGGTTATCAAGAATTTTGCCGAAGAACACATGGCCTTGAAGGCAGTATCACTTTCTGTTGGAGGGGAGTTATTACCAGCGACTGATCTTTCGAGATTGGCGGATTTACCAACATTAAATCAGGCACATGCGATGCTGCTTGGCGTGATGATTTCACCGATGACCAAGATGGCACAGACACTTTTTGAGTTACCCATAATGCTTGCACGAACATTTTCCGCACGCGGTAATCAGGAAAGTGCTGAATAACAAATGATTGCCTGAAATTGATAATTAATTTTTAACTGATGCAGTAATTTTAGAGGAATAAAGACATGGCATTGTCAAACGAAGATCTGCTCAAAGAATTGAGCGCAAAGCCGGTTATGGAAGTTGTTGAGCTAGTCAAGATGCTTGAGGAAGAGTGGGGTGTTTCAGCCACTGCACCGGCAGCAGTTGCTGCACCGGGAGCTGCTGATGCCGATGCTGCGACCACCGAAGAGAAGACCGAATTCGATATCGTATTGTCGAGCTTCGGGAGTAATAAGGTTTCTGTTATTAAGGCAGTTCGCACGATTACCGGTCTGGGCTTGAAGGAAGCGAAGGATACTGTTGAAGGTGCACCATCAACAATTAAGGAAGGGGTAGCGAAGGAAGATGCCGAGAACTTCAAGAAACAGCTTGAAGAAGCCGGTGCTAGCGTCGAACTCAAGTGACAAAAGTTTAAATTTTTTTGCCTGAGATGCAGGGGTTAAGTGGCCCGAATGTGTAAGAACAGCCTGCGGCTAAAAACTGCCGGTTGTATCTGCACGCCCACATGATTGGTACGAGGTAATTATTCGAATGGCTTATTCGTTTACTGAGAAGAAACGTATTAGAAAGGATTTTGGCAAGCGACCAACAATTCTGGAGATACCTTATCTTCTATCAATACAATTAGATTCATATAGAAAATTTTTGCAAACAGATCTGCCTGAAAAAGATCGTCAATATAGAGGACTGCATGCGGCATTTCAGACGGTATTTCCCATCGTCAGTTACTCTGGAAACGCTGCGCTCGAATATGTCAGCTACCGGCTGGGCGAGCCTGTATTTGACGTTAAAGAATGTCAGATGCGTGGCCTTACTTATGCCGCGCCTATGCGGGTAATAGTACGTCTCGTTATTTACGACAAAGAGGTAAGTGGTAAGAACAAACCTGTGAAAGACATCCGTGAGCAGGAAGTTTATCTTGGTGAAATGCCGTTGATGACTGACCATGGCACTTTCGTCATTAACGGTACCGAGAGGGTAATTGTTTCTCAGTTACACCGGTCACCAGGTGTTTTCTTTGATCACGACAAGGGTAAAACGCATTCGTCAGGCAAGCTCTTGTTTTCGGCTCGGATCATTCCGTACCGGGGTTCATGGTTGGACTTCGAATTCGATGCAAAAGATTCTTTATTCACAAGAATCGATCGGCGAAGAAAACTTCCGGTCACGATCATTTTACGCGCGCTCGGCATGAATAATGAAGAGATACTAAATACCTTCTTTGAAACCAATGACTTTTATTTGTCGTCGAAAGATATCCGAATGACTCTCGTACCCGATCGCCTCCGTGGGGAAACTGTGTACTTCAACATCAAACTCGGTCGCAAAATTATCGTTGAGGAAGGGCGACGTATCACTGCCAAGCACGTACGCGAGATGGAGAAATCTAAAATTGATAATCTTGTCGTACCGACTGAATATCTCGAAGGTAAGATTCTTGCTCAGGATATCGTCGATACAGAAACTGGTGAGTTACTGGCAGCCGCAAATAGTGAGCTCACCATTGAACTTATCGAGGACCTTATCGAGAAGGGTATCGAACACATTCGAACTCTTTATGTAAATGATCTCGACCGCGGCCCGTATATTTCGAATACTTTACGTATTGATCCGTCCACGACACGTTTAGAAGCACTCGTTCAAATTTACCGGATGATGCGTCCTGGTGAACCGCCTACTAAAGACGCTGCTGAAAATCTATTTCAAAATCTGTTTTCTAATCCGGATCGTTACGATCTATCCACTGTCGGTCGCATGAAATTCAACCGCCGTGTTGGCCGTGATACATCTGAAGGTAGTGGTGTGATAGAGAATGAAGACATAATCGATGTTCTCAGAACACTTATTGCTATTCGTAACGGGTACGGTACGGTAGATGATATAGATCACCTCGGTAACCGCCGTGTACGAAGCGTGGGCGAAATGGCTGAAAATGCATTTCGCGTTGGTCTTATCCGCGTAGAGCGTGCAGTGAAAGAGCGTCTGACACAAGCAGAGGCCGAAGGCCTAATGCCGCAGGAGATGATTAATGCCAAGCCCGTTGCAGCAGCTGTTAAGGAATTCTTCGGCTCAAGTCAGCTGTCCCAATTCATGGACCAGAACAATCCCTTATCGGAAGTGACACACAAGCGCCGTGTATCGGCGTTGGGACCGGGTGGTCTGACCCGCGAGCGTGCGGGATTTGAAGTGCGCGATGTGCACCCCACCCACTACGGACGCGTTTGTCCGATCGAAACACCGGAAGGACCGAATATTGGGCTGATTAATTCACTTGCTGTCTATGCACGCACAAATGACTACGGATTTCTCGAAACACCTTATCGAAAAGTTACTAATGGCAAGGTAACGAATAAAATTGAGTATTTATCTGCAATTGAGGAAAGCCAATTTGTCATTGCGCAAGCGAACTCGGAACTTGATAAGAACGGTCGCTTTGTCGATGAGTTGGTAGCTGTACGGCACAAAAACGAATTTAATTTGGTCGATCCGTCAACAGTTAACTACATGGACGTATCTCCAAAACAAATCGTCTCGGTTGCAGCTTCTCTGATTCCATTCCTAGAGCATGATGATGCTAATCGCGCTTTGATGGGCTCGAACATGCAACGTCAGGCAGTTCCGACATTGCGTTCCGAGGCACCTCTTGTGGGCACTGGCATGGAAAGAACGGTCGCCGTCGATTCAGGTGTAACGGTTGTTGCTACTCGCGGCGGAACTGTTGACTCCGTAGATGCGTCTCGCATCGTGGTTCGAGTCAATGATGATGAAACCGATGCAGGGGAATCTGGTGTTGATATCTATAATTTGACTAAATATACACGCTCAAATCAAAACACCTGTATTAATCAAAAGCCACTCGTTAGGCCTGGCGACCAGATAGTTGCTGCTGATGTACTGGCTGACGGACCTTCGACAAACATGGGTGAATTAGCGCTGGGACAAAACCTGCTGATCGCATTTATGCCGTGGAACGGGTACAACTTTGAGGATTCGATTCTAATTTCGGAACGAGTCGTAAAAGAGGATCGTTTCACAACAATCCATATCGAAGAGTTGTCATGTGTGTCGCGCGACACCAAACTCGGATCCGAGGACATAACTTCGGATATTCCAAACGTCGCGGAAAATGCGTTAACCAAACTTGATGAGTCGGGTATTGCGTTTATTGGTGCTGAAGTTAATGCTGGGGATATTCTGGTGGGTAAGATAACACCCAAGGGCGAAACTCAGCTGACGCCAGAAGAAAAATTGCTTCGTGCGATCTTTGGCGAAAAAGCATCCGATGTGAAAGACACTTCTCTGCGCGTACCGCCTGGCATGGATGGTACCGTTATTGATGTTCGTGTTTTTACACGTGATGGTGTTGAAAAAGATGCTAGGGCACTTGCCATCGAGAAATTCGAACTTGAAAGCGTACGCAAGGATCTTAACGATACGCTCAGAATTCTCGAAGAGGATATTTACGAGCGTGTTGAACGCATGCTAATTGGAAAGATGGTTCAGGGAGGACCGAATAAAATCAAGTCAGGGAGTAAAATTACCAAAGCTTATCTCGACGAAGTGCCGCGCGATCAGTGGGTTACAATTCGTATGAAAACCGATGAAGCGCATAAACAATTGGAAAAAGCATTCGAACACCTGGAAGCACAGCGTGCTGAATTCGACCGGCGCTATGAGGAAAAGAAAGAAAAAATTACGGCAGGTGATGATCTTGCTCCAGGTGTACTGAAAATAGTTAAGGTACATCTTGCTGTAAAACGTCGCATTCAGCCTGGCGACAAAATGGCCGGCCGCCATGGCAACAAAGGTGTAATTTCAACCATCGTTCCGGTTGAAGATATGCCATATCTTGATGATGGTACAACTGTCGATATCATTCTAAATCCGCTCGGTGTTCCATCACGAATGAACGTAGGCCAGGTACTGGAGACCCATCTGGGATGGGCGGCGAAGGGTATTGGAAAAAAGATTGATGCAATGCTGGAGGCTCAGGAGTCGATAGCAAAGATTCGGCAATTCCTTAATATTGTTTATAACAAAACTGGTGGCAAAGTAGAAAGTATCAAGTCACTCTCGGATGCCGAAGTGTTGGAGTTGGCTAACAATCTTGCCGATGGCGTACCAATCGCAACACCAGTATTTGATGGTGCTAGCGAGACTGAGATCAAGGGAATGCTCGAACTCGCCGGCCTTTCCCAAACTGGCCAGAGTAGATTGAACGATGGGCGTACCGGTGAGCCCTTCGATCGTGAAATAACAGTTGGTTACATGTATATGCTGAAACTCAATCACCTCGTCGATGACAAAATGCATGCTCGCTCGACTGGCCCGTATAGCCTTGTAACGCAGCAGCCGCTGGGTGGCAAAGCACAGTTCGGTGGCCAACGATTCGGTGAGATGGAAGTTTGGGCATTAGAAGCCTATGGAGCAGCTTATACCTTACAGGAGATGCTAACGGTGAAATCCGATGACGTACAAGGTCGAACCAAGATGTATAAAAATATCGTTGATGGTGAACATGAAATGGATGCTGGCATGCCCGAGTCTTTTAACGTACTAGTTAAAGAGATTCGTTCGCTGGGAATCAACATTGAACTGGAAACAAACTGATGAAAGATCTTCTGAGGCTATTTAAGTACCAGAATACTATAGATGACTTTGATGCAATCCGCATTGGTCTTGCATCGCCGGATATGATTAGGTCCTGGTCGTTCGGCGAGGTCAAGAAACCGGAGACTATCAATTATCGTACGTTTAAACCGGAACGTGATGGGCTATTCTGCGCGAAAATTTTTGGTCCTATTAAGGATTATGAGTGCCTATGTGGTAAGTATAAGCGGTTGAAGCATCGTGGTGTCGTATGCGAAAAGTGTGGTGTTGAAGTTACGCAGACAAAAGTTCGCCGTGAGCGAATGGCTCATATCGATTTAGCTAGTCCGATCGCACATATTTGGTTCCTGAAGTCACTGCCGTCACGGATTGGTCTGATGCTTGACATGACGCTAAAGGAAATTGAACGCGTTCTATACTTTGAGGCATTTGTCGTTGTAGAACCTGGTATGACGCCACTTGAGCGTGGCCAGTTAATGACAGACGATATGTATCTTGATGCAATTGAGCAGTACGGCGATGAATTTGATGCCCGTATGGGCGCCGAAGCGGTGCGCGAGATGCTGATAACGCTTGATCTGCAAAGCGAAATAATGCAAGTCCGCGAGAGCATGGGCGCGACACGTTCAGAGACCAAGATCAAGCGCCTGTCGAAACGGCTGAAATTGCTAGAGTCATTTATCGAGTCCGGTAACAAGCCAGAGTGGATGGTATTGACTGTATTGCCAGTATTGCCTCCGGACCTACGTCCGTTGGTACCGTTGGACGGCGGCCGTTTTGCGACTTCGGATCTCAATGATCTCTACCGCCGCGTGATTAATCGCAACAACCGTCTGCGTCGCCTACTGGAACTGAATGCACCGGATATTATTGTACGCAACGAAAAGCGCATGTTGCAGGAATCTGTAGATGCATTGCTCGATAACGGCCGTCGCGGTCGTGCGATAACGGGGACGAACAAGCGTCCGTTGAAATCACTTGCTGACATGATCAAGGGTAAGCAGGGCCGCTTCCGACAAAACTTGCTCGGTAAACGCGTCGATTACTCAGGACGTTCGGTTATTGTGGTTGGCCCAACATTGAAACTACATCAGTGTGGGTTACCAAAGAAGATGGCACTCGAACTCTTCAAGCCATTCATTTTCTCGAAGCTGCAATTGAGGGGTGAAGCCACGACAATTAAAGCTGCCAAGCGCTTGGTTGAGCGTGAAGGCGCGGAAGTCTGGGACATTCTCGAAGAAGTCATTCGCGAACATCCCGTCATGCTGAATCGTGCACCGACACTACATAGGCTTGGCATTCAGGCATTTGAACCGGTTCTTGTTGAGGGTAAGGCGATTCAACTGCATCCCCTCGTTTGTACGGCATTCAACGCCGACTTCGATGGTGACCAGATGGCAGTGCACGTACCGTTGTCGATCGAGGCACAGCTCGAAGCGCGGGTATTCATGATGGCGTCGAATAATATTCTATCGCCCGCAAATGGTGACCCAATCATCGTTCCATCGCAGGATGTTGTACTCGGTCTTTATTATATGACTCGCTCCAAGATCAACGGACGGGGTGAGGGCTCAGTGTTCAGTAACGTCGATGAGGCAAGACGTGCATATGACGAAGGTTCTGTTGAGCTCCAGGCGAGAGTGAAAGTACGGGTTCTGGCCTACCAGGATACAGAAGATAGTCAGGGCGAAATGGTACAGAAGGTTTTTGATACAACCGTTGGTCGAGCGATTTTATCTAATATTTTACCCCAGGGGATTAGCTACGACTTCGTTAATCAGGACATGAACAAGAAAGCGATTTCAAATGCCATTAATGCCTGTTATCGCAAACTTGGCCTCAAGAAAACTGTAGTTTTTGCAGATCAACTAATGTACACAGGATTCCGTTTTGCAACGACTGCCGGCATTTCAATCGGCATGAACGACATGGTTGTACCAGAGATCAAGGAACAGATTTTGTCCGCTGCGGAGTCCGAGGTAAAAGAGATTCAAGATCAGTATGCGTCCGGTCTCGTAACCGATGGAGAACGATACAATAAGATTGTCGATATCTGGTCGCGAACTAATGATCAGGTTGCAAAAGCGATGATGGATAAACTCGGTTCGGAAATTGTCAAAGATGCATCCGGTAAAGAGGTTAACCAAGAATCGTTCAACTCCATTTACATGATGGCAGACTCTGGTGCTCGCGGATCTGCCGCGCAGATTAGACAGCTGTCTGGTATGCGCGGCCTTATGGCGAAACCAGATGGTTCGATCATCGAAACACCTATTACGGCGAATTTCCGTGAGGGTCTCGACGTACTACAGTATTTCATATCGACGCATGGTGCTCGCAAAGGGTTGGCTGATACAGCTTTAAAGACAGCGAATTCTGGCTATCTTACCCGTCGTCTCGTCGATATCGCACAGGATCTAGTTGTAACCGAAGTTGACTGTAAGACGAGCAATGGTGTTGAGATGTCACCGATCGTCGAGGGTGGTGATGTAATTGAGCCGCTGCGTGAAAGAGTACTGGGCCGCGTACTGGCTGAGCCGGTCTTAATTTCAGGTACTGACAAGATTGCATTCGATGCGGGAACTATGTTGGATGAAGCGTGTGTAAGCCAACTCGAGGATTTGTCAATTGATGATGTAAAGGTTCGATCGCCGATTACTTGTGAAGTACGTTACGGTGTTTGCTCGCAGTGCTACGGCCGTGATTTAGCACGTGGCTATCGTATAAATATTGGTGAAGCAGTTGGAGTCATTGCTGCACAATCCATCGGCGAGCCAGGCACTCAGCTCACTATGCGTACTTTCCACATTGGTGGTGCTGCATCACGTTCTGCTGCGATTAACAATATCGAGATAAAGAACAACGGTATTGTGAAGCTCAACAATATGAAGACAGTTCGCCACCGAAAGGGATATCTTGTAGCCGTGTCACGTTCCGGTGAAATCTCTGTTATCAATGAACATGGCAGGGAACGCGAGCGATATAAAGTACCGTACGGCGCTACAATTACACCATCAGATGGTGACAAAGTGAAACAGGGGCAAATTGTCGCAACCTGGGACCCGCACACTCATCCAGTTGTAACGGAAGTAACTGGGAAACTGCGTTTTGAGGATTTTGTTGATGGTGTTGCCGTCATGGAGCAAATCGATGAGTTTACTGGCCTAACCAGTATTGTTGTGCTCGATCCGAAGCAAAGAGGTAGTGCTGGCAAGGACCTTAGGCCGGTTGCAAAGTTAGTCGATAAAAAGGGCAAAGATGTCTGCTTCGCAAATACCGAAATTCCGGCGGTCTATGCGCTGCCGGCTGGCGCCATCGTCAACATGTCTGATGGTATGGAAGTGTATGTTGGCGACGTTATCGCACGCATTCCGCAAGCATCATCGAAAACTCGCGACATCACTGGTGGGTTGCCACGTGTAGCTGATCTGTTCGAAGCTCGAAAGCCTAAGGACCCAGCCATCATGGCTGAATATACCGGTACTGTTAGTTTTGGTAAGGAGACGAAAGGTAAACAACGTTTGGTCATCACCGATGATAACGGAGAAGCTTTTGAAAAACTTATTCCTAAATGGCGTCACTTGAATGTTTTTGAGGGTGAGCAAGTCGTACGGGGAGAAGTTATTGCGGATGGTGAACCGAACCCGCATGACATTCTACGTCTGCAGGGCACAGAATTACTGGCTGAATATCTAGTGCGTGAGATACAGGATGTATATCGACTACAAGGTGTAAAAATCAATGACAAGCACATTGAAGTTATCATCCGTCAGATGTTGCGTAAAGTGATCGTATCCGATCCGGGCGATAGCAACTTTCTTAAAGGTGAGCAGATTGACAAAGCGCGTGGTCTGGAAGTTTGCGATGATCTAAAGACGAAAGGTAAGGAGTTAGTGACAGTCGATCCAATTTTACTCGGCATTACGAAAGCATCGCTGGCAACGGAATCCTTTATTTCGGCAGCGTCGTTCCAGGAAACTACGCGCGTTTTAACGGAAGCTTCAGTTCGCGGCCTCAAAGACGATCTGCGTGGCCTTAAGGAGAACGTTGTTGTTGGTCGTCTGATCCCTGCCGGTACAGGTTTTGCGCATCACGCTGAGCGCCGTCGGACAAGAGAGCAGGATCTTGCTGATCAACTCAAGGAACTAGAAGCGGAAAGTAGCATGGATATATCGACTAATAACGAAGCTGAGCAAGCGAATGTGACCACGCCTCAAGTAGCCGAAGAAGTGACTGCTGCCATGGAGGTCGTTGAAACAAATGGTGAGGAGGCTGGCACTAGTTCCGTATAGACCAATCTGATCGTTAATTTAGGATGTTTTTTCAGACTTTGGCCGATATTGGTATCGGTTGCTTGACACTGATATCGTAGCATCCCTACAATTCCCGCCCTTGACTCGGAGGCGATAAAAACCGGTTATACAATTTAAGAACGGGACGAAAAAATAGTTCTTTTTTATCAGTAATTTAGTTCCAAAGTTCGTCAAATCCAATATAGTCCGACTATATTGGGTTGAGTTTTTGGGCATATGCGTGCATTTGTGCGCTATTTTTTTGCAGTTTATTTAATTAAGAGAAGCCTTTATGGCCACGACAAATCAATTAGTATCCAAACCACGCTCTCTGAAGGCGACCAAGAGCACGGTGCCGGCACTCGAGGGGAGCCCACAGAAGCGTGGCGTTTGCACCCGCGTATATACGACTACGCCGAAAAAACCGAACTCCGCAATGCGTAAAGTTGCTCGTGTGCGTCTGACTAATGGATTTGAGGTCACCAGTTATATCGGCGGTGAAGGACACAACCTTCAAGAGCATTCAGTAGTATTGATTCGTGGTGGCCGTGTAAAAGATTTACCCGGAGTTCGTTATCATACGATCCGCGGTACACTTGACTGTGCTGGCGTTAGTGATCGAAAACAGAGTCGTTCGAAATACGGCGTGAAGCGCCCAAAATCATGATTTTTGTAGAAACGAACGATGTCTAGAAGAACACAGGCTCCGAAACGGACCATCCTGCCAGATCCCAAGTACAGTAGTGAACTGCTAGCGAAATTCATGAATATGATTATGAATGATGGTAAGAAGTCGGTTGCAGAGCGGATTATTTATGGTGCGCTAGATCGGATTTCCGAAAAAGCATCCCGAGCAGAAAACGAGGCACTGGATGTTCTCAAGCAGGCTCTCGAAAATGTTAAGCCTGTTGTCGAGGTGAAGTCTCGACGTGTCGGTGGTGCAACTTACCAGATACCGATCGAAGTCAGACCTATCCGACGCCAGACGCTAGCGATGCGATGGTTGATCGATGCGGCAAGAAAGCGTAGTGAGAAATCCATGGCACACCGACTTGCTCATGAGCTCATGGACGCAGCTGAAAATCGTGGTACTGCTGTGAAGAAGAAGGAAGACACTCACCGGATGGCAGAAGCTAATAAAGCATTCTCTCATTATCGGTGGTAAGCCCTTCAAGTTCCAAAAGGCTTTAGGAATAATCTTGTGGCACGTACAACACCAATCGAGCGCTACCGCAATATAGGCATCATGGCACACATCGATGCCGGTAAGACGACGACTACAGAGCGCATTCTGTTTTACACCGGTGTATCGCACAAGATAGGCGAGGTTCATGATGGCGCGGCTGTTATGGATTGGATGGAACAGGAACAGGAGCGCGGTATTACGATTACTTCGGCTGCAACGACCTGTTTCTGGTCTGGCATGGACCAACATTTAGATGAGCATCGCATCAATATTATTGATACACCTGGACATGTTGATTTCACAATTGAGGTAGAACGTAGCTTGCGTGTTCTTGATGGAGCCGTCACGGTTCTTTGTTCCGTTGGTGGAGTAGAACCGCAAACCGAGACCGTTTGGCGCCAGGGCAATAAATACAATGTGCCACGAATGATATTCATTAATAAAATGGACCGTGCCGGAGCCGATTATCTGCGCGTGGTCGAACAAGTCAGAAAGCGCCTCGGTGCAAACCCTGTGCCTATCCAGTTACCAATTGGCTCCGAAGAAAAATTCAAAGGCATTATCGATCTTGTTCGTATGAAAGCTATCTACTGGAATGAATCGAACATGGGCATGAATTTCGAGTATCGGGATATTCCGAAAGATATGATCGCTGAGGCTGAAAGCTGGCGTGAGCAAATGATCGCAGCTGCAGCTGAGGCAAACGAAGAGCTGCTGACAAAATATCTTAATGATCATGAACTATTAGAGGATGATATTCGTCACGGCCTACGTTTGCGTACGATTGCAGGTGAAATTGTAGTCACAATGTGCGGTTCCGCATTCAAGAACAAGGGCGTACAAGCTATGCTTGACGGCGTCATTGATTACATGCCTTCGCCGTTAGATGTACCGGCAATCAAAGGCACTCTGGAGGATGGTAGCGAAGGAGAACGAGCTGCTGATTGTGATGAGCCGTTTGCAGCACTTGCTTTCAAGATTGCCGCAGATCCGTTTGTTGGTAACCTGACATTCTTCCGTGTTTATTCCGGAGTTCTAAATTCAGGGGATACAATTTATAACTCGATCAAGGAAAAGCGCGAACGCATCGGTCGTATACTACAAATGCACTCGAACGACCGAGAGGAAGTCAAGAAGGTACATGCGGGCGACATAGCAGCTGCCGTCGGTCTGAAGGACGTAACAACAGGCGACACACTATCCGAACCGAAGAACATCATCACACTGGAGCGGATGGAGTTTCCGGAGCCGGTTATTTCGGTCGCAGTTGAGCCGAAGACTAAAGTCGATCAGGAAAAGATGGGTATCGCATTACAGAAGCTGGCAAAGGAAGACCCGTCATTTCGTGTTGCCACCGATGATGAATCGGGACAGACAATTATTTCAGGAATGGGTGAATTGCACCTCGACGTTATCGTTGATCGTATGAAGCGCGAGTTCAAGGTTGAGGCGAACGTAGGTAAACCTCAGGTAGCTTATCGCGAGACGATTCGTAAGGTAGTTAAACAGGAGGGCAAGTTCGTTCGTCAGTCTGGTGGTCGCGGCCAGTACGGTCATGTGTATCTCAAAATAGAACCGCAGGATGCGGGCACTGGATACGAATTCGACAACAAAATCGTTGGAGGTGTTATACCGAAGGAATATATTGGCGCCGTGAACAAAGGTGTCCAGGAGCAAATGGAAAACGGGATTGTCGTCGGCTATCCGGTTGTCGACGTCAAAGTATCTCTTTACGATGGTTCCCACCATGACGTTGACTCGAGTGAAATAGCGTTCAAAATTGCCGGTTCCATAGCTTTCAAAGACGGTGTTCTCAAAGCAGACCCAGTATTACTTGAGCCAATTATGAATATCGAAGTTGTAACCTCTGAAGATTACATGGGAGATGTAATGGGAGACCTCAATCGCCGCCGTGGCATGCCGAAGGATATAGAGGATTCTCCGTCCGGGAAGATTATTCGTGCTGAAGTGCCACTTGCCGAGATGTTCGGTTACGCGACCGATTTGCGCTCAATGAGTCAAGGGCGTGCAACCTATTCGATGGAATTTGCAAGGTATAACGAAGTGCCACAAAACGTGGTCGATAGTGTTATGAAGAAAACCAGTTAATAATTAGCAGCTGAGCTATTTTTAGCGGAATTCAATCATTTCGAAAGTAAAATTTGAAAGGAAAAAATCACACGTAAATATAGGTATGATTAGAATATAAGCTATGATAAATCAATGCTGACAATGAAGTTGTATCAATATCAATGGGTAAAGCATAGGTGGATCGGCGACATCTTTAAGGCTGGCCGTTGCATCCACGAACAAGGTAAGAACTAATGGCAACTAACCAGAATATAAGAATCCGTCTCAAGGCGTTTGATCATCGTTTGATCGACAATTCAGCCCGAGAGATTGTCGAAACGGCGAAGCGAACAGGTGCGACTGTAAAAGGGCCAATTCCGCTACCTATGAAAATGGAGCGGCACACGATACTGATTTCGCCGCACGTTAATAAAAACGCCCGCGATCAGTACGAAATTCGAACCCACAAAAGGCTCATGGATATTGTTGAACCGACAGACAAGACTGTTGACGCTCTTATGAAACTTGAATTGCCAGCCGGCGTTGATGTCCAAATCAAGTTGAACTGATATTGCATAGCTATCAACCGAAATTATTAGAGATTTTTTATCTACTATCCAGTTGGACAGCCTCTGGTCGCATTGTAATTTAATCGATCTCAGATCGAACCTAAAACAGCTCTCCAACAGTGTATTTTCAGGATTGACTTGAACCTAAGTGCTGACAGTAATGAAAAAGGCCCACAAATAAGCCATTTTGTGTTTGTTTGAGGACTTTTCCACAGCTATAATACATAGCTGGATGGGACTAGGCCGGGCCGGGAGTCGGCCTAGTTCAGAAAAGGCATTACAAAGCATAGCTTTGTAATGCTAAATGTTAGGTCGCCAGGAAATCCAAGGCGTACTCGGCAAATCCCGGAAAACCGGTTTTTTTACCGGAGTGGGGTCAGCTCTTCAGTATTGGAACTTAAAGATATGTTCCAGGCGATGGCTGGCCCTTTCGCGTGTCTGAAAGATGCGCATAAATGACGTAGTGGTAGGGAGCGCAACGATCCGACGTCGAGTAATAGCGTCGTTAATAGATGTGCATGAAGTTTTGGCTAATCGTAGTTGTTGCGAAGATGTTAGAGATAACTAAACCATTTTTTAGGCGCTGGCCAATCAAAGTCAGCGCGAATTTTGTGAGGTGGCTATGGACCTTGTTGGACGCAAATGCGGTATGACACGTGTCTTTACGGATGATGGTGTTTCAATACCCGTCACCATCATTGAAGTGCAGCCGAACCAAATCAGTCAGGTGAAAACCGTAGAGAGTGATGGATATAACGCATTACAAGTAACTGCGGGTAGTAGAAAAGGATCCCATGTATCCAAGTCTGAAGCTGGACACTTTGCAAAGGCAAAGGTTCCAGCTGGCGATCTTATAGCTGAATTACGCTTCGATTCTGCCGATAAACCGGAAGAAGGTAAGTTTCAGCTAGGAGAGGAGATCAAAGTCGATATTTTTGAAGAAGGACAGAAAGTTGATGTTACAGGAACGACCATCGGTAAGGGATTTGCTGGTACCGTTAAACGCCATAACTTTCATATGCAAGATGCGACTCACGGTAACTCGTTAGCACATCGAGCACCAGGTTCTATCGGTCAGAATCAGACACCGGGCCGCGTTTTTAAAGGCAAGAAAATGTCGGGGCACATGGGTAATGTTCGCCGTACTGTGCAGAATCTCGAAGTGGTTCGTGTTGATTCAGCAAGAAACCTGCTGTTGATCAAAGGAGCAATCCCGGGGCACAGTGGTGGGCGCGTTATCGTACGATCGGCTATTAAGGTTAGAAAAGAAGGCGCATCATGAAGCTGAAAATGCATGGCAGTGGCACGGTTAACGTGGCCGAAAGCACATTTGGTGTTGACTTCAATGAGGCATTGGTTCACCAGGTAGTCACGGCGTTTCTTGCCGGTGCTCGAGCTGGCACGAAAGCACAAAAAAATCGGGCAAGAGCTAGCGGTGGCGGGGCTAAGCCGTACCGTCAAAAGGGTACTGGGCGCGCACGTGCTGGAACTATACGGAGTCCAATTTGGGTTGGTGGTGGTCGCGCGTTTGCTGCTATGCCGCGTAAACACGATCAGAAGGTTAATAAGAAAATGTATCGTGGCGCATTGAAATCAATTTTTTCGGAACTTGTCAGACAAGATCGACTTGTTGTCACGAAATCTGTTTCTCTCAAGTCGCCGAAGACCAAAGAATTGGCAGACATACTTAAGAAGCTCGGTCTGGATAATGTATTGATCGTCAACGAAGCGTTTGACGAGACCATATTTCTCTCAGGGAGAAATCTAAAGAATGTTGGCATTTGTGATGTTGCATCAGTCGATCCTGTAGTACTGATGCGATTTGAAAAGGTGTTAATAACCTTACCTGCATTGAAATTGATTGAGGAGCGTCTGTCGTGAATGGAACTCACCATCAGGAAAGACTCATGACGATATTGAGAGGGCCACACCTGTCGGAAAAGACCACTATCGTTACCGAGAAGAATAACCAGGTTGTTTTCAAGGTACGAGTGGATGCAACAAAGGAAGAAATTCGTCAGGCCGTTGAGCTGCTATTTGAGGTCACCGTCGACGCAGTTCAGGTCATCAATTGTCAAGGCAAGATCAAGCGGCATGGCCAAAATTGGGGTCGTCGGGTTGCCTGGAAAAAGGCATATGTGAAACTTGCCGAAGGAAGTCAGATTGACTTCCTTGGTACGGATTAAAAGGGTTACAGTAGTGTCATTGCATAAAGCCAAACCAACCTCGCCGGGACGCAGATTTGTTGTTTCGGTGCGTACACCTGGTCTTTACAAAGGCAAACCGTACAGTGGGCTGGTTGATAAGAAATTAAAGTCGGGCGGGCGCAATAACACTGGACGAATTACGGTTCGTCATCAGGGCGGTGGTCATAAACAGCGTTACCGTCATGTAGATTTCAAACGTGACAAGGATGGTATTCTAGGTGTTGTTGAGCGTCTTGAATACGATCCTAATCGCAGTGCTCACATTGCGCTGATCAAATATTTGGATGGTGAACGCCGCTACATCCTTGCACCGAAAGGCATCAGAGAAGGTGCGCCGATTGCTAATGGTGAGGATGCACCGATTGAACCTGGTAATGCATTGCCGTTAAAAAATATTCCGGTGGGTACACTCATACATAATGTAGAGATGAAGCCGGGGAAGGGTGGGCAGCTTGTCCGATCTGCTGGCGGCTCAGCACAAGTGGCAGCTCGTGAAGGAGCATATGCCACGATTCGCCTGCGTTCAGGTGAGATGCGTAAGATACACATTGATTGCCGAGCCACTGTTGGTGAGGTAGGACACGGTGAACATAACCTTCGCAAATTTGGTAAGGCTGGTGCGAGACGATGGAGAGGCGTTAGACCGACTGTTCGTGGTGTTGCGATGAATCCTGTGGACCATCCGCATGGTGGTGGCGAAGGTCGTAGCTCTGGTGGTCGTCATCCAGTCAGCCCGTGGGGTACGCCGACAAAAGGTTACAAGACCCGTTCAAATAAACGTACCGACAACATGATTGTACGACGTCGACGAAAACGCAAGTAACATATTTTAAGGAAGCAGAATATTGCCACGTTCAGTTAGAAAAGGCCCTTTTGTTGATACACATTTGGCAAAGAAAATATCGGCAGCGGTGAAAACCAATGACCGCCGTCCAATCAAGACGTGGTCGCGCCGTTCAATGATATTACCGGATATGGTTGGGTTAACAATCGCTGTGCACAATGGCCGCCAACACGTGCCTATACTAATTTCCGAAAATATGGTTGGACACAAGCTTGGGGAGTTTGCTATTACGCGCACCTTTAGAGGTCACTCGGGTGATCGTAAGACCAAAAGGGTTGGAGAATAATTGCCCATGAAAGTTGCAGCAACACTACGATATGCACGTATTTCGCCTCAGAAATGCCGGCTGATGGCGAATGTCATTCGTGGTAAGAATGTTGATGATGCACTGAAAGCTTTGAACTTTACGCCTAAGAAGAGTGCACGCATCGTTAAAAAGGTACTTGAATCTGCAATCGCCAATGCCGAGCACAACCACGGTGCCGATATTGATGAACTAAAGGTATCGGCCATAGAAGTCGACACAGCGCCGACATTGCGACGTTATCGTGCACGGGCGAAAGGTCGTGGTACCAGAATCATTAAACGAAACAGTCATATTACGATTCGCATAGGCGACGAGTAAAGAGAACGTTATGGGGCAAAAAGTACATCCTATTGGTATTCGCTTGGGCATTGTCAAAGATTGGTCATCCAAATGGTATGCAGATTCGAAGACATTTCCTGAGTACGTTTACATTGATCATCAACTACGCGTTTTCATAAAGAGTAGGCTTAAAGATGCATCCGTTGGTCGTATCACGATTGAGCGCTCTGCGAAGAAAGTCAATATCACGATCTTTACGGCACGTCCGGGTATTGTTATTGGCAAGAAAGGCGAGGACATCGAAAAGTTACGGTCCAAAATAATCAAAATGATTGATATGAAACTCCAGGATGTTCGTATAAACATCAGCGAGATTAGAAAACCTGAACTCGATGCTCAGCTGGTTGCAGAGGGCATCGCGCAGCAACTTGAAAGGCGTGTGATGTTTCGACGAGCAATGAAGCGAGCTGTGGCAAATACGATGCGCGTTGGCGCTGAGGGCATCAAAGTCAAAGTAGGCGGACGTCTGAATGGTGCCGAGATTGCACGTTCGGAATGGTATCGTGAAGGTCGAGTGCCCTTACATACGTTCCGTGCGGATATCGATTACGGTCTTGCAGAAGCGCATACCACCTATGGTGTCATTGGCGTAAAAGTGTGGATCTTTAAGGGTGAAATTTTCGATAAATCGGAGATATCGGTAGCAGACCCCCAAGAAGCAGCGTCTGGTAAACGCTAAGGTAATAAAACGATGTTACAGCCAAAACGTACCAAATTTCGTAAACAGATGAAGGGTAGGAATCGTGGCCTAGCGCTTCGCGGCAGTACTGTATCTTTTGGTAAGTATGGTTTGAAAGCAACCGATCGTGGCCGTTTGACAGCACGTCAAATCGAAGCGGCTCGTCGTGCAATGACTCGGTACGTTAAACGTGGAGGCAAAATTTGGATTCGTGTATTTCCGGATAAACCCATTACTAAAAAACCTCTCGAGGTCCGTCAGGGTAAGGGTAAAGGCAACGTTGAGTACTGGGTTTGCCAGATTCAACCCGGCCGCGTTCTTTATGAAATAGAGGGCGTATCTGAAAAAATTGCCCGCGAAGCGTTTCGATTGGCAGCAGCCAAGCTACCATTTACCACTACATTTTCGATACGGCAGGTGATGTGATGAAGGCCAGTGACCTCAGGTCAAAATCGAGAGCAGAACTCATTGAGGAATTGCTGTCGCTACGCAAAGAGCAGTTTAATTTACGCATGCAACAGGCAACTGGCCAGACGTCCCGACCGCATGAACACAAGCTGGTAAGAAAGAACATCTCCCGGGTCAAGACTATCATCCGCGATATCGAGCGCAGTGAACTAAATCAGGTAAATGAAAGCAAATGACCGAAGAAACAAAGAAAGCTGAAATAAAAGGACGGCGTACGGTTGTTGGCCGGGTAATTAGTAACAAGATGGATAAAACAATTTCTGTGGTTGTCGAACGCCTTGTCAAACATCCGATGTATGGGAAATATATTCGTCGTACGACAAAAATACTTGCACACGACGAAAATAACGAATGCAAGTCTGGCGATCGTGTAATGCTCAGTGAGTGTCGCCCGGTCTCGAAGCACAAGGCTTGGCAGGTTGTGAATGTTGTTTCACGGATGCCCGATCAGTAAGCGATTGCTGGTAAATGCTGCCGGACGAATTTGAATAATTTGATGATCTTTGGAATGCAACCATGATTCAGATGCAAACAGTTCTCGATGTTGCCGACAATTCGGGAGCAAGACGGATTCAATGTATCAAGGTACTTGGTGGATCGAAGCGTCGCTACGCTGCCATCGGTGATGTGATCAAAGTGAGTGTCAAAGATGCTATTCCTCGGGGCAAGGTTAAGAAAGGCGAAATATATAACGCTGTGGTAGTGCGTACGCGTAAAGGTGTCCGCCGCAAGGATGGTTCTCTGATTCGTTTTGACGGTAATGCAGCAGTGTTATTGAATGCCCGTCTCGAGCCTATTGGTACCCGTATTTTTGGTCCTGTGACTCGTGAACTGCGGACCAACCGATTTATGAAAATAGTTTCACTAGCACCAGAAGTACTTTAAGCGAAAATGGTAAGAGATGATGAATAAAATACGTAAAGGCGACGAAGTGATAGTGATAACAGGAAAAGATAGGAATCGGCGAGGCACTGTGCTTCAGATTATTGATAATGAGCGTGTTCTCGTTGAGGGTATCAATATTGCGAAGAAACACATGAAACCAAATCCAAATCTCGGTATCGAGGGCGGGATTCTGGATCGCGAAATGCCGCTTGATATATCCAATGTCCACTTATTTAATCCGAAGACCCAAAAGGGTGACCGGATAGGAATTCGTGTATCGGATGATGGAAAAAGAAAGGAGCGAATTTTCAAATCCAGCGGCGAAATTGTCGACATATGATTAGCAAATATAGTATTGGCGTTAGCCAGAAAATAGATTACGTTAGGAATTCTTTTAGTTGAAATTGAAAATTTAGAAATGCCCAGATTACAGGAAAAATTTTATACTGAATTGCTTGGCGAGCTTCAACAGAAGCTCGACATTTCCAATTCAATGCAGGTGCCTCGTATCACAAAGATTACGCTGAACATGGGTGTAGGTGAAGCCGTGACCAATAAAAAGGCGCTTGAAAATGCGATTGCCGATATGCAAAAGATTGCTGGTCAGAAGCCTGTAAAAACGCTCGCCAGAGTGTCCGTTGCCGCCTATAAGATTCGTGATGGCAATCCGATTGGTTGTAAAGTTACATTACGGCGCGAGCGCATGTATGAATTTTTAGACAGACTCGTCAACATTGCGATTCCACGCACGCGAGATTTTCGCGGATTAAGTTCAAAATCATTTGACCGTCAGGGAAATTACAGCCTCGGCGTTCAGGAACAGATTGTTTTTCCGGAAATTGATTACGATCATATTGACGCTATTCGCGGAATGGACATCACAATTACGACCACGGCTCGCAATCAGAAAGAAGGCCGGATGCTTTTGGAAGCGTTTAATTTTCCATTTAAGGTAGAGAGAAAGACTCATGGCTAAGAAGTCGATGATTGAGCGTGAATTAAAGAGAGTAAAACTCGTAAAGCGCTACGCTGTAAAGCGTGCTGCACTCAAGCAAATTATTCGCAATGTAAATTCTTCCGATGAGGAACGAGCAATGGCACAGGATAAATTAAACGCCATGCCCAGGGATTCCAGTCGCTCACGTTTACGCAGTCGGTGTGCGATCACGGGTCGTTCGCGCGGTGTATACCGGAAATTCGGCCTGAGCAGGAACAAACTCAGGGAAGCGGCTATGAAAGGTGAGATTCCTGGTTTGACGAAGGCCAGTTGGTAGGGGGGAAAATATATGACTATGACTGATCCGATCTCCGATATGTTGACACGCATTCGTAATGGCCAGAAAGCACACAAAGTGAGCGTTTCCATGCCGTTGTCGAATACAAAAGTGACCATTGCCAAAGTTTTGAAAAACGAAGGGTATATCGCCGATTATTCAGTGGAAGGGGAAAGCTCAAATAGCAAGCTCATAGTAGAACTGAAATATTTTGAAGGTTTGCCCGTCATCGAACGGGTACAACGGGTTAGTAAACCTGGTCTTCGTGTTTATCGTGGCAAAGAAGATCTGCCAAAAGTGTTGGGCGGGTTAGGTATCGCGATTATCTCGACTTCGGCCGGCGTCATGAGCGATAGGCAGGCGAGAGAACAAGGTATTGGTGGTGAAGTTCTCTGCATCGTTTCCTGAATCGCAGGATTGTATTGAGATCTTAACGAGACACGATTTATGTCCAAAATAGCAAAAGAACCTGTTGAATTACCGCAAGGCGTTGAATTGAGTCGCAATGGAACTACTGTTGCTATAAAGGGCGTCAAGGGGTTGCTTTCGATGGAACTGAATTCTGAAATTGAACTAATACAAGAGGAGAAGTTACTCACAGTGAAGCCTCGCTCTGGATCGCGTTTTGCAACGGCTATTTCCGGTACAACCAGAGCCTTGCTGGCCAATATGGTTCAAGGCGTGACTGACGGTTTTGAAAAAAAGCTTGAGTTAGTCGGAATAGGATATCGCGCTAATTGTGAGGGTAATAAACTCAATATGACGCTCGGATTCTCGCATCCTGTCACATTCAATGTGCCTGAAGGCATAACAATTGAAACTCCCAGCCAAACGGAAATCGTTGTTAAAGGAACGGATAAACAGTTAGTAGGCCAGGTGGCTGCCGAAATACGTCGCTTCCGTCCGCCCGAGCCTTACAAAGGCAAAGGCGTACGCTACTCCGATGAACAGATTGTGAGAAAGGAAGCGAAGAAGAAATAGCCTTCATTTGTAATCAGACTGATATGAAACTAGATAAGAAACAAAGCCGTTTACGTAGAGCTCGCAGAGCCCGCGCGAAAATTCGCGATCTGGCAGTGAACCGTTTGAGTATTCATCGTACGCCACGCCATATTTATGCTCAGGTTATCGCTCCGGACGGCGGAACGGTAGTGGCAGCGGCGTCGACACTGGAGAAAGATGTACGTACAGGCATCACGGGTACTGGCAACATCTCAGCGGCAGCAATTGTTGGTACACGTATTGCAGAGAAGGCAAAGGCAGCCGGTATCGATGTTGTTGCGTTTGATCGCTCGGGTTTTCGCTATCACGGTCGTGTAAAAGCACTCGCGGATGCGGCCCGTGAAGCGGGATTGAAATTTTAATTATAGGATTTTTGAGGATACTTTCGTTCAAATCGGAATCTAAATATGGCAAGAATTGATAAAAAACAGAGTGCCGACGATTTTTTAGAAAAACTCGTTACTGTGAATCGCGTTGCCAAAGTGGTGAAAGGTGGGCGTCAGTTTGGCTTTACCGCATTGACTGTTGTAGGTGATGGTAATGGACAGGTTGGTTTCGGATATGGCAAGGCACGTGAGGTTCCGATTGCCATTCAAAAAGCGATGCAGTCGGCTCGCAAAAACATGAAAGAAATAAGCCTGACGAATGAGACCATTCAGTACGCAAAGAAAGGACGTCATGGTGCAACGTATGTGTACATGCAGCCGGCATCGGAAGGAACTGGAATTATCGCTGGTGGTGCAATGCGTGCGGTATTCGAATGTGCGGGAGTCAGAAATGTGCTTGCTAAGAGTTATGGATCCCGCAATCCGATAAATGTTGTTCGCGCAACAGTCGGCGCACTTTTACAGATTCATTCGCCTAAAAAGATCGCGGCGAAACGTGGCAAGAAAATTAAAGAAATTCTGGCCTGACATAAGAATTCGGTTATATAGAGAGAAACGGACAGGAACGATGGCGCAACCAAAACAGCTAAAAGTGACGCTTTTAAAAAGTCGCTTCGGTCGTTTGAAGAGACACCGGGCATGTATTGCAGGTCTTGGGCTCCGGAGAATTCGTCAAAGCGTAGTGGTTCTGGATACGCCGGAAAATCGCGGCATGATCAACAAGATCTCATATCTGGTTTCTGTAGAGGATATTTGATATGCGCCTAAACACATTATCTCCCGCCAAGGGTTCGAAGAAAAACGGAAAACGGCGAGGCCGTGGTATTTCAGCCGGTCAGGGTAAGACGAGCGGTCGCGGTCAAAAGGGCCAGAAATCGCGTTCAGGCGGTTATCACAAAGTTGGTTTTGAAGGTGGTCAGATGCCATTGCAGCGCCGCTTACCGAAGGTTGGTTTTTCGTCACGTGTGGCACGAATGACAACCGAACTTCGCCTGCATGAGTTGATGATACCGACTGATGACCTTATAGATATCGAGGCCCTTAAGAAAGTGGGATTGGTGTCAATACGTGCCAGAAAGGTGAAAGTTATATTGTCGGGCAAAATCACGAAGGCGGTGAAGATTAAAGGCCTTGCTGTGACAAAAGGTGCCCGCGCCGCGATCGAAGCGGCTGGCGGCAAAATTGAAAACTGAAAAAAGAGAAAGAAATAGGATAAAAAGTGGCTAAGAAGCCTAAAAATAATCCAGCTGACATAGCGAAAGTTACGAGCAAGACAGGCGAGTTGAAGATTCGCATCTTGTTTCTCGTGGGCGCGCTGATTGTCTTTAGGGCTGGTACTTTTATTCCGGTTCCTGGTGTTGATCCAGCAGCGCTTGCTGCATTTTTTGATCAACAGGCCGGGAATATCCTGGGCCTGTTTAACTTGTTCTCAGGAGGTGCTTTGTCGCGCTTCGGCATTTTCGCGCTCGGCATCATGCCATATATCTCAGCCTCTATTATCATGCAAATGTCTAGCATGGTCGTGCCGAGCTTGCAGCAATTGCGTAAAGAAGGTGAATCCGGAAAACGCAAGATTACCCAGTACACGCGTTATGGCACCGTTTTCCTATCACTGTTTCAATCGATTGCGGCCGCAACGTGGCTGCAAAGTCAACCCGGCGTTGTCGTTAATGCGGGACCAGGGTTCCTGATTACGGCATGCATCACACTTGTGACCGGTACAATGTTTCTGATGTGGCTTGGTGAGCAGATCACCGAGCGCGGTATCGGTAATGGCATATCAATGATCATTTTGGCAGGGATTGTTGCTGGTATACCAGCCGCAGTCGCCGGCACGGCCGAACTCGTACGTACTGGTGAAATGGCGTCAGCAACGGCGATTCTCATGCTGATTGGTGCCATAGCGGCAACAAGTTTCGTTGTTTTTATGGAGCGTGCGCAACGCCGCATAACGGTTAACTATGCGAGACGTCAGCAGGGACGTAAGATGTATGCGGCGCAAAGTTCGCATCTGCCGTTCAAAATCAACATGTCCGGCGTTATTCCGCCGATCTTTGCCTCGAGTATTCTGTTATTTCCAGCGACTATTGCTCAATTTTTCGGTCAGGCGGCCGAGCCGAATTTTGTACAAAGATCGCTGCAAGTTATTGGTGCCAATCTTGGCCCGGGACAACCTGTTTATGTATTGATGTACGCGGCGATGATTATTTTCTTCTGCTTTTTCTATACTGCGCTGGTCTTCAATTCGCAAGAGACTGCGGATAATTTGAAACGATCCGGTGCCTTTGTTCCGGGTATACGGCCGGGGGCGCAAACGGCTGAATACATTGATAGGGTGTTGACACGACTGACATTCTGGGGTGCAATTTATATTGCTTCTGTTTGTCTATTACCGGAAATCGTTAGGATGTTTTATCCTGGGTTACCGTTCAGCTTTGGTGGTACGTCACTGCTGATTTTGGTTGTAGTAACAATGGACTTCATGACTCAAATGCAGGCTCATGCGATGAGCCACCAATACGAGGGCATAATGCAGAAGGCGAACCTTCGTAATTACGGTGGCAGTGGTGCAATTCGCTGAGCTTGTTCAGTGATGGATATTGGATAACACTCATGAAAGTTAGAGCATCGGTTAAAAAAATGTGTAGAAATTGTAAGATCATTCGTCGCAAAGGTGTCGTGCGTGTGATTTGTACTGACCCGCGACACAAGCAACGCCAGGGATAACACAAGAGGAAAATAAGTGTGGCACGTATAGCAGGTATAAATATTTCCTTGAATAAGCACATTGTGATTGCATTGACGGAAATCTATGGTATAGGACAATCAAGAGCTCAGCAGATTTGCGGTGTAGCCGGCATTGCACCGGAAACAAAAGTTAAAGATTTGGCAGAACCGGAATTTGCGAAGCTCAGAACCATCATCGCAAATGTCGTTGTCGAAGGTGATCTTCGACGTGAAGTTTCAATGAACATCAAGCGTCTGTTGGACCTGGGTTGCTATCGTGGGATCCGACACAGACGTGGACTACCTATGCATGGACAACGTACACGTACCAATGCGCGTACACGTAAAGGACCACGAAGAGCAATTAAGAGATAGATTTGAGAATAAAGCGGCTTCTACGAACTGCTTTTACATAATGATTTTAACAACGGTTTTACTGGAATATAAGATGGCATATACAACAAAAGGCAAGAAGGTTAAAAAGCATGTTGTTGATGCGATTGCGCACATTCATGCTTCCTTCAACAATACGATTATCACTATCACCGATCGACAAGGTAATACCCTATCCTGGGCGACTGCAGGCGGGTGTGGTTTTCGTGGCTCACGAAAGTCAACGCCGTTTGCAGCACAAATTGCATCCGAAAAAGCTGGCCGGGCGGCACAGGACTACGGAGTACAAAACGTGAATGTACGCGTACGCGGACCAGGCCCTGGTAGAGAATCTGCCGTTCGTGCGCTGAACGCTCTGGGATTTCGTATTCAAAACATTGAGGATATAACACCAATTCCTCATAACGGTTGCCGGCCTCCAAAAAAACGCCGTGTATAGAGACTAACCAATGGCAAGATATCTTGGACCAAAATGTAAACTGTCCCGTCGAGAAGGCACTGACCTATTTTTAAAAAGTGGTCTAAGACCGCTCGAATCGAAGTGTAAACTGGATGTGCCGCCGGGAGGTGTTACGCAACGACGCCCGCGTTTATCTGACTATGGCTTGCAGCTCAGGGAGAAGCAAAAGCTTCGTCGTATGTATGGTGTGCTCGAACGCCAGTTCCGGAATTATTACAAGAAAGCTGCTCAGCTCAAAGGCCCGACAGGTGAAAATCTGTTACAACTTCTTGAAGGACGTCTTGATAATATTGTTTACCGGATGGGATTTGCTACGACTCGCGCTGAGGCTCGTCAACTTGTTAGTCACAAAGGTATCGAAGTAAATGGGCGAGTCGTAAACATTCCTTCACTTCAGGTGAATGCCGGTGATGCTATCGGCATTCGTAAAAAAGCAAAAAAACAACTTCGCATCCAACATGCTTTAGAAATTTCTAGCCAGATTGGATTGCCAGACTGGGTTGATGTAGATGTGAAGAAAATGGCAGGTGTATTGAAATCATTACCGGATCGGGAAGACATCCTACCGGATATTAACGAAAACCTTGTTGTTGAGCTGTATTCGAAATAGTCAGGAGGGGTAAATACCCATGCAGGAAGCTGTAAATGAATTTTTGAAACCGCGCGTTGTACAAGTCTCGGCGGTAAACGACTTAAATGCAAAAGTCACAATTGAACCATTTGAACGCGGCTATGGTCATACGCTTGGTAATGCACTTCGCCGTATTCTGCTCTCATCCATGCCAGGAGCGGCAATTATTGAGGTAGAAATCGACGGTGTATTACATGAGTACACTAGTATTGAGGGCGTTCAGGAGGATGTTGTTGATATCCTTCTAAATCTAAAACAAGTTGCTATTCGTATGCATACACGCGACACAGCAGAACTTCGGATTTCTAAGAAGGGACCAGGACCTATTACAGGCGCTGATATTCAGCTTGACCACGATGTGGAAGTCATAAATCCAGACATCGTCATTGCAAACCTGACTAAAGGCGGCGAACTCAATATGATTCTGAAGGTTGAACGTGGTCGCGGGTACCGACCGGCGGTACAGCACCGATCGTTCGAAGAAAAGTCAGGTCCCATTGGACGTCTACAACTAGATGCGTCGTTCAGCCCGGTTAATCGTGTGACGTACAATGTTGAAGCGGCACGTGTTGAACAACGTACCGATCTCGACAAGCTGATCATCGACATTGAGACGAACGGCACTATAGATCCGGAAGAAGCCATTCGCCGCGCCGGTGGCATTCTTAAAGACCAGCTATCTATCTTCGTCGCTCTGCAGGGTGAAGAAGACCTTGCAGGTCAAATGGCAGAAAATATGATTGATCCGATCTTACTGAGACCGGTTGATGAACTTGAACTTACTGTACGCTCTGCAAACTGCCTCAAGGCTGAGAGCATCATGTATATCGGCGATCTTGTACAGCGTACCGAAATAGAGTTGCTCCGAACGCCGAATCTCGGTAAGAAGTCACTCACCGAAATCAAGGAAGTACTTGAGAGTCAGAATCTTACTTTGAATATGCACCTTGAGAACTGGCCACCCGCGAGTCTTTATCCTGATGAGCAAGAGCCCGATACATAAAAAAGGCAAGAGCCATGCGCCATAGAAAATCCGGTCGTAAATTGGGACGCAACAGCTCGCATCGCAAGGCGATGTTTCGCAACATGGCCTCGTCACTATTGCGCTACGAAACGATCAAGACGACCTTGCCTAAGGCAAAAGAATTGCGCCGTGTTGTTGAACCGCTCATTACTTTAGCCAAAGAAGACGGTGTTGCTAAGCGTCGCTTGGCGTTCAATCGTCTACGCGATAAAGAAATGGTTGGTAAATTATTCAAAGATGTGGCTCCCCGGTTCAAGAATCGTCCTGGAGGCTATCTTCGGATTCTGAAGCTTGGACCGAGGTCGGGCGATGCAGCACCAATGGCTATCGTGCAACTAGTCGATGCACCTGTAGCTGAAGATAGGGCCGAAGAATAGGCATCCTTTCTAGCTAGAATAATGATCTTAGTGCGGTGATGAACGTCAATTTCAAAGCACTAATCGTTCTTTGTAAGTCTGTCATTAAGTGTCTAAAACAGGTAGGACAGGACCAAGGTGTGGTTACATTTGGTATTTTTTGCACCACTCACTTTATATAAGGAGAGTTATGCATGACTGAAAAATTCACGGATGGCCAAATTATGGATGCTTTAATGGAATTGGATGGTTGGACGCTCGAGCATGGTAAGTTGACACGGAACTTTAAGTTTGCCAATTTTATTCAGGCATTCGGATTTATGACTAGCGCTGCGATCGAGGCTGAGAAAATTAATCATCACCCTGAATGGTTCAACATCTACAACAAAGTTAATGTACAACTCGTAACGCACTCAGCTAACGGCATCACACATCTAGATGTAAAACTAGCCAAAAAGATGAACGACCTCGTTTAGGCATGCCGTGGTTAATCTCCGCTAATTATTGAAAATAAGTTGTCCATCAGGACGGAGAGAGAAACGGAGTTGTTCAATTCCTTGTTAGATCAGGCTTATTTAGAGTTTCAATCCTTTTACAATCTAGGCATCATTTATGGTTTTATAAAGTGATGCGGAGATATGCATGAGCCGTCGACAATTACGAATACTAATAATGGCGATAGCGATTGTGGTTAATATATCCGCATTAGCGCAGGGCTTCGATCGCATATCAGGCAAGCCGTTTGCCTCGCGATCAGAGATCATTGCTCCACATGGTATGGCTGCGACTAGTCAACCACTCGCTACCCAAATTGCGTTAGATATTTTGAAAGCTGGTGGTAGTGCCGTGGATGCTGCTATTGCAGCCAATGCTGCATTAGGACTGATGGAGCCAACAAGTTGTGGTATCGGTGGCGATTTGTTCGCTATTGTTTGGGATGCTGAAAAAAGAGAATTGACTGGACTCAATGCCTCAGGTCGTGCTCCAAAAGCATTAGATCTGCAGTACTTTAAAGATAGAAACCTCGACAGCATTCCAGCGCGAGGCCCGTTGCCTGTGAGTGTGCCGGGCGCTGTGGACGGATGGTTTGAACTGCATAGTAGGTATGGACGACTTCCAATGAATCAATTGCTGGCACCAGCGATTTCTTATGCAGAGAATGGTTTTCCGGTGTCGGAATATATAGCCTATTCGTGGAAGCGAGGAGCTGCTGTATTGAAGGAATGGCCAGGGTTTGCGGCAACTTTTATGCCGAATGGAAAAGCGCCAGTCAAAGGCGAACTCTTCGTAAATCCACGACTTGCAAAAACATATCAGATATTAGCCAATGAAGGACGTGATGCCTTTTACAAAGGCGAAATTGCGAAAAAAATAGATTCCTACATGGCTGAACATGGAGGATTTCTTCGATATGAAGATATGGTTGAGCATAAATCGGAGTGGGTCAAACCGGTATCGACTAACTATCGTGGTTACGATATATATGAACTACCGCCGAACGGACAGGGAATCGCGGCCTTACAGATACTGAATATCCTTGAAGGTTACGATATCAAGAAGATGAGGTTTGGTAGTGTCGAATATGTTCATACGTTTGTTGAAGCAAAGAAACTCGCATATGAGGACCGTGCGAAATTTTATGCTGATATGGATTTCGCAAGTGTTCCTGTTGACGAACTCATATCAAAGGAATATGCGGAGAAACGACGCAAACTGATCGATAACAATAAAGCTGCATTGAGCTATCCTGCTGGTGAGACAGCGCTTGAGGTTGGCGATACTATTTATCTGACGGTTGCAGATCGTTATGGCAACATGGTATCTCTGATACAAAGTAACTATCGTGGTATGGGCTCTGGCATGACACCCGGAGATCTTGGTTTCGTCCTACAGGATCGTGGCGAATTATTCAGCTTGATCGAAGGGCACCGAAATGTAATCGAACCCGGTAAGCGGCCATTCCACACAATTATTCCTGCGTTCATCATGAAAGATGACAAACCCTGGATCAGTTTTGGTTTAATGGGTGGTGCTATGCAGCCGCAGGGCCATGCACAGATCGTTGTGAACATGATCGATTTTAGTATGAATCTTCAGGAGGCGGGTGATGCTGCTCGTATCAATCACGCTGGTTCATCGCAGCCTACAGACGAGGTAATGACGACTGGTGGAGTTGTGCATCTTGAATCAGGGTTCAGTGATCTAGTTCGTACTTCTCTTGAAAAAATGGGGCACACATTGGGAGAGTCTGATGGCCGTTTTGGTGGCTATCAGGCGATTATGTGGAACGAGGAGCAAGGTGTCTATTACGGTGCATCCGAATCACGGAAGGATGGACATGCGGCCGGATACTAAGGATACGCTGATAATTTTATGAGTCAGGATACCTATCTCACTGGTATTACTACCACCGGGACACCTCATATCGGTAATTACGTTGGAGCGATTCGTCCTGGTATTGCTTCCAGCAAAGATCCATCAAAGAAAAATTACTATTTTCTAGCGGATCTTCACGCATTAGCTAAATCTGAAGAGCCCAAAAAAATACACCGCTCGACTCTCGAGATTGCGGCGGCGTGGCTGGCATTGGGGTTGGATACGGATAATGCAACGTTCTATCGACAGTCTGATATCCCTGAAATTCCGCAACTGACTTGGATCTTGACTCGTATGACGGCCAAAGGACTCATGAATCGTGCCCATTCATACAAAGCTATGGTGCAAGTGAACCAAGAAAGTGGTAATTCAGATCCCGACAAGGGGGTCACGATGGCTTTTTATAGCTACCCTATATTGATGGCCGCCGATATCCTGATGTTCAAGAGCACCAAAGTGCCGGTTGGTCGGGATCAAAAACAACATGTAGAGATGGCTCGCGATATTGCGCAGCGTTTTAATTACCACTACGGAAAACTACTGGTTACGCCAGAATCTGTAATTGATGACAATACTGCGATCTTGGCAGGTTTAGACGGGCGCAAGATGAGTAAGAGTTATAACAACATCATTCCGCTTTTTGAAAATGAAAAAGGCTTACGAAAGCTCATCATGAAAATAAAAACGAATAGCCTAGAGCCAGGTGAACCTAAAGATATTGAAGACTCGACTCTTTATGATATCTACAAAGCATTCGCTACTCCGGACGAAACCAAAGACATTGAGAATAAATATATTGAAGGCATTGCGTGGGGTGAGATGAAACAAATTTTATACGATTATATTAATGATCACATCAAACCAGCTCGGGATGCGTATCAGCGCTTGATTGATGATCCGGCAATCGTTGAAAAGGAATTGTTAAAGGGCGCTGAGAAAGCACGTGAGGTTTCTGTTCCATACCTTGCAGAAATCAGGCACGCAGTCGGTATCAGAGCACTAGGGTGAAGAACAGATCTCAAAATACAAGAGTCTTGATAGAACTATGAGCGATATTGCCCAATTTGCTATAGGTGATTTGGTACATCACAAGCTGTTCGACTATCGTGGTGTCGTAGCCGATGTAGATCCATGCTTTATGCTCACGGATGAGTGGTACGAAAATGTTGCACAATCCCAGCCACCGAAAGATAGACCTTGGTATCAAATTTTCGTGCACAACGCTACGCATAATACTTACGTCGCTGAGCGTAACTTGGAACTTGACACAAGTGAGGAACCTATTTGTCATCCGTTGGTGGGTTCTCGATTCGAGACATTCCGAAATACTCGCTATATCCCATTTCAAAAGGTCAATTAGTATTATCTAAATCCCTTTTATCTTATGTAGTTGCACATCCCCAGTATGATGCTGGAAGAACTGGATGATGATCAGCCTACAATCAGGCACTGACTACTGCAGTGAGGATTATTTTTACGTAAACTTAAGCGCTAATATCGTTGATGTAATTTGTGGATGGAGCATCTTTTATCAGCATTGCTGGTTGCTTAGATTTCGGTATAGGAAGCATGATGATGCTGAATTTTTCGGGTAAAAAGATAATGATCACCGGTGCATCGAGAGGCATCGGGTGCGCTGTAGCTAAGGCTTTTGCAGAAACAGGAGGTATAGTTGCAGTCAATTTTAAGGATAACCAAAAATCGGCATCAGAAACATTGAATGCGCTAGATGGCGAAGGCCATGTCCTCATTAAGGCTGATGTGTCCATACCAGAGGAAGCCAGAAGGGCTGTGGAGGAGTCCGTCAGCAAACTGAATGGACTTGATATTGTGGTCAACAATGCCGGTATCTTTGAACAACATCCTGTTGGTTCGGTCGACTTCGATGAATGGTGTTTAGCTTGGCAAAAGACAATCGGCGTAAACTTAATAGGATCTGCGAATATCTGTTATTTAGCCGCGCAGCACATGATGCAAAGTGGCGGAGGCCGTATTGTCAATATATCGTCCCGTGGTGCATTTCGCGGTGAGCCCGATAGCCCTGCGTACGGTGCGAGCAAGGCTGGTGTTAATGCCTTCAGTCAATCGCTTGCTGTTGCACTTGCACCGCACAATATTTTTATTGGTGTTGTCGCACCGGGATTTGTTGAAACGGATATGGCGGCAAACATACTTGCGAGTCCAGCGGGTGATGCTATAAGAGCACAAAGTCCGCTTGGTCGTGTCGCAAGGCCCGAAGAAATTGCAGGTGCCGTGCTTTTCCTTGCGTCTGATGGTGCTGAATTCACGACTGGCACGATAATCGATGTTAATGGTGCATCTTACTTACGAAGTTAATTCTGAGACTAAATATAACAGGAGATTTACTGTCGAACATGCTTTACGTATTGCTGCAAAATCCGAGCGAGACAGATATGGCGTTTTGGATTTTCTGATTAAAAATTAGAATCCTGACTTGCTTATCCATACAATGTGCCGTCCGCCATATAGTACTTTTATATAATCAACCATCAGACGTTGCGCCCGTAGCTCAGCTGGATAGAGTACTCGGCTACGAACCGAGCGGTCGGGAGTTCGAATCTCTCCGGGCGCGCCAATTAAAACAAAGAGTTAACCCGTTTCGCCGGTTAACTCTTTTTTTATTTCCGACGCTTTTCCGGTACTTCTATTCGTTCTTTGCCGAATGCAGCGGCGGCGCATCGCGCATTTCAGCAATCTGGTCACCGCGGCCGGTCATCTCCCAGCGAATCAGTGATATCGGTATGACGCCGGTGGCCAGGAACTCGTCGTGGAACTGCTTCATGTCGAAGTTGCGACCCTTGTCCAGCGCAACTTCGGCGAACAGCGATTCGAGCTGGACCTTGCCCATGTAATAACCGATGCCGTAGCCCGGCTGCCGCAAATACAGCTCCATGTCGAAGCGTGCGATCGCATCGTCCGGGCCCATCCAGTACGGTGTGCGCGACGTCAGCGATGCGAGCGCTTGGTCGTAGTTCCAGTCGTTGGCGTGCAACATGAGTTCTGGCAATATCCGGGCGGCGCGCTTGGCTTGTAGTATGTAATTGATTTCGCGGGTCTTGGGGTGGTCGTCCAGAAAACCCATCTGTTGGATCAGTTCCTCGAGATAAAATGCCCAGCCTTCCATCCGCGTGCCTGAGATGAAGTAAAGACGGCGATCGCCCCGAATCGGACGATCATCACGCTGGATGGAAAGTACGTCGAGCTTGTGCCCTGGCAGGTTATGAGCGCGCAATGGCCGAGGGTCCCGGTCCTCTGCTTCGCGGAAGAAGTGTCGATCGATCGGGGCCTCGAAAGGTCCCGCATTCGCAGGATCGCGAGCGGCGGGAAAAATATAAGGTCCCTCACCAACCGGAGGCACAAGCCAGTCCGGCACCGTTATGATGTCCCGCTGCTCGAGGAACTCGAGCAGTTCGGTGTCAGCTACAAACTGGCGGCGATTGTACTCTTCCATTGTTGTAGCTGGTTCGATCATCGGTTGCTCTGCATGCCGGTGTTCTTCCATTTTCAGAAACACCATGCTGCGCTGGTACTCGCGTTCGCCAATTTCGCGCATCTCTTCCCAGTCGTACGGGAACAGGAGCACGTGCTTCATCAGCCAGTTGTAGTTTTCCTGGCCGACTCCGCCATAGGCCGGGAGAGATGCTTCAATGTCCGCCAGCCAGTCTATAAATTCGTTGGTTGCCGCTACCGCCTGCATTGCCGCCGCTGCAGTCGATGGATGGTCCGCAAGCTGCCCGGCTAGTCGCTTGTACACATTGCGTTCGATGCCCTTCTGGACGATAGCCAGCCTAGCCAGGTCACCGCGCGGGTCTGTCAGGTTATGGCGTGCTTGCGCCAGAATCGCCGGCACCGCGACCAGCTTTGATTCGAGTTCGGCTACCTCCTGCGTATCAAGCGGCAACTCTGGATACGCTATCGCGCCGTCCATCTTCGGGCCGAACCCGAGATTGATGGTGGTGTAGAACGCTGGATCACGTTCCCATGGGCGGAGCACTGCATTCTGGAACTCAAGTCCCCGCATCTCGGCCAGGACCAGCATATAGTTGACTCGCCACGGAATTGGCCAGTTCCTGTCGTCGATCGCGGCTAGTCGGTCCTGGAACCGGGCCAACTGCCGCTGGCGGATTGCCATGGCAGCCTTGCCGTAGTCGGGTATGACGGACGGTGCAACGGAAGTCCTGAACTCATCGTATAACGACAGGAGCGCAGCGTAGTCGCCCGATGCCGAGGACGGCGCACTGCAAAATAAGAGTAGCAGCAACAACATGGAGGGGCCCGCCGCGTGGGGCCGCCGAATCGATTGAAGGATGCCGGTCATGCCTGTTTTCCCCCTGTTGTCGGTCTTGCGTTACTCCTGCGACGTGCCAATGAGCGTCTTACGACCATACGTTAACATAGCAAACATATCGCCGACATCCTTTCGGCTGCAAAATGACAATAGCTATTGTTACTGCATTAGCACCGACGACAGTGGCTGGCGATTCCAAAAAGATTCGACGTCTTTTTTGTATCCCGTCATCTCATAACGTATCAGTGAGATCGGAATGCGACCCTTTGATATGAATTCATCGTGAAAATCCCGCAACACAAATTTATCGGTTAGCTGACGTTTGCGGTCGCCCAATAATTGAAACATCTGGATATTGCCAATCGTGTATTCAATGCCGTGTCCGGGAGCGGGGCGTAAATATGCATACTTACGTGCGACATTTGGGTCCATCAGGGGCGTTATACCCATCCAATAGTCGGCAGTCTCGGAGGCGGTCATTTCGTTCCATTGATTGTAGATATCGCCCAGTGCACGGGCAGCGCGCCAGAGACCAAAGATGTAGATCAGCTCGCGCGTTCTCGGTCTGCTATTGAGTATGCCCGCCTGCAAAGGCGCTTCCTCGAGATAGACGGCCCAGCCCTGCCATCGCCCGCCAAAGTTAACTTGCGCACGGATTGTATTTGGATTGCGCTCAGCCACCATCGCGTCGAACCGATGGCCGGGAATGACGGCATGCAGATGATCCGGTGCCGGATCACGAAACTGTACTTGCTCCCAAAAGTTTGGTGGCGTCTGACGAACGATCCAGGGCACGTTATAGCCTGTTTTATATGAACCAACCATCATCATTTTCCAGTTTTTCGGGATGTAATCCGGAATGGTTATGAACGAATCGTCAACCAGAAAGTCCCTCACGAGTTGATCCGTTTCCACAAGTCGTTGCTGATATTCCTCGCGAGAACTGGCCATACTCAGTTCTGGAAGATCCCGATTGCGATGTTGCTCCAATGCATAGAACGCCCAAAATCGATCAAGTTCCCTTTGTGCGAGTACGGCTATCTCATTTGACGTGTACGGTATTAATAGTGCGTTCTGCACAAACCAATCGAGAGCTTCTTTTCCAACCCCGTTCTCGTCATTCATGCTTGCCCGGTTTTCTGTGAGCCAGCTTTGAAAATGGCTGAGAGCTGTTATCGCCGCCGAAATGTCAGGCTTCAGTTCGGGCTGCGTTTCTGCTCGTGCAAGCAGATCCTCGTACCAGCCGATAACGCCGGCTGGCGGTTCTGCCCTGCGAGGATAACCGTCCTCAACGCCGTCTGATGTAGTCAACGTGCGAATCGCGAGGTCCGCGTAATCTGCGGCAACGTCCGTGAGGTTATTACGCGCTGCGCTGAGCGTCGCCGGAATTGCGCGCAACTGGCGTTGTAAATTTTTCAGATCTTTGCCATCTGCCGGTAATTCCGTAAACGCCGTCTTAAACAGGTTCGCGATGTAGAACACGGGATCTCGCGCCCATGGTCGCGTAACCTGCAGTATGAAATCTTGCTTGTCGAGCTCCGCGCGTACCGTCAGGTAATCTACTTGCTCCGGAACAGACCAATGCCGCACACTCATATCCTCCATGCTTTGCTGCATGAGGCGAAGTTCGGCACGACGGCGACCAACCGCGGCCACACTGTAGTCTGGAATGGCGTCGACCGATTGCGAGTTCGGCCCGAAGCTACCCGGCGCGATAGCGTATCCAGAGTTGCCGCTCGCTACGAAGGCTGCCATGGCAATCCGCCAGCGAGCGGTTTTCCATTCCTGAAAATCCTCGAATAAATTGATCAGGTCATTGTGTGTTCCGGTGCCGTTCGGTGCTGCCGCACTAGCCGTGGATACGATTGCCACGAGAATCGGTGCTATTATCCAGGTTCGGCAGAATCGCCAAGGGGTGGCTTGATTGGTCGGGTGGTCGCTATTCATTGCTTTTCCTTATCTGAGACTGGACTGGTCGAGAATGGCGACAAGTCGCCTATCGGGCCATCGTGGTTGACTTTGTTCTTAGCAAAGATGCAATGTGAACAATTATTCTCAGCTTATCATGTTTCTGTCGGGCACGGGGCAGCCGTGCCGCCCGACCAATCGCAGACACAACGCAGGGAACGCCATAGGTGGCATCATAATTGGAAGACTCTAATGCACAGAATTGTTGTCGGTCTCTTAATTCTTATTGTTGAGTGCACTGTTGCAGTTGGCGGTGAAGTACTGGATCCCGAAGTTCCGAGCATTCTGAATCTGAGGGAGCAGGCAGAGTTACGTGATGCCTGGTTAGCGAAGCGGCTCGATACTGTTGTCCCCATGTTGATGCGACGGGAAGGTATCGATATGTGGTTACTGATTGCGCGCGAGTATAACGAGGACCCGGTTATCGAGACGATGTTACCGGCCACCTGGTTATCAAGCCGCCGCAGAACAGTCCTTATATTCTATGACACGGGGACGGGCATGGCATTAGAGAAGCTGGCAGTCAGCCGTTATCCGCCGGGCGAGCAATTCGTAGCAGCATGGCTTCCTGAGGAGGAACCCGACCAATGGGCCCGTATTGCCAAACTGATAGCTGAACGGAATCCGCGGAGGATTGCGGTTAACCAGTCAGAGTTCTTTCCACTTGCCGATGGACTTAGCGCAGGTGAAGCAAAAGCATTGGTGGCTGCAATCGGTGAAAAGTATGCAAAGCGACTGGTAACTGGGGAAAAACTTGCGATCGGTTGGCTGGAGACAAGAATTGCGGATGAGATGCTCGTATACCCAACACTTGTGCGTATTGCACATGCGATAATTGCCGAGGGCCTATCCGAGAAGGTTGTCACGCCGGGGATTACGACTACGTCCGACATCGCATGGTGGTATCGGGAACGCATACGCGGGTTGGGTCTGGGTACGTGGTTTCATCCCGGCGTATCACTTGATCGCGCCGACGTGGTAGGTGGTACAAAGGCAAATCAGTTTGCAGATAAACAGAAATCGTCCGTTATTTTACCGGGTGATTTTCTGCACGTAGATTTTGGTATCACTTACCTGGGGTTGAATACGGATACACAACATCATGCGTATGTATTGTTACCAGGAGAGACAGCTGCACCGGATGGACTCGTAGCCGGAATTGCCGCTGGAAATCGCGTTCAGGATATACTGATGAGCAACTTTCGCAGCGGTATTTCAGGCAACGATTTGCAGGCACAGTCACGACGAGAGGCGATTGATGCAGGATTGAATGCGACGATCTACAGCCATGCGATTGGCCTCCATGGGCACGGTGCCGGGCCCTGGATTGGCATGTGGGACGATCAGCTCGCAAGGCCACCAGTTGGCGATTACCAAGTGTTTCCAAACACCGCATGGTCCATTGAGTTGAATGTCCAACTGGAGGTGCCGGAGTGGGGTGGGAAGGTTGTTCAGTTCAAATCTGAGGAGGATGCCTATTTTGATGGTAAGAACATACAGTTTCTCGATGGTCGCCAGGAGGAGCTCCATCTTATACCGCGGCAGTAACTGATTGGCCCTCCCGTTTATTCATCCGAGCGTTGAACCGCCTCGGCTTCCATCTCCACCAGATAGTCATCTCCGACCAGATCAGCCCTTACCAGCGTGTTGACCGGTTTGATATGACCGAAGCGTCTGCCGTGTACCCTTGAAACAGCCTCCCAATCTTTGATATCGCGGATGTAGATTCGTACGCGAACGACATTCTCCAGGCTGCCGCCGAGTGATTGTAATGCGCCTTCGATCTTGTCGATGATGAAATCCGCCTGCGCCTGCGAATTTCCTACACCGATGACTCGATCGCCGTGCGTGGCCGTTGTGCCGGACACCAGGATACGGTCGCCGATTCTGACAGCGCGCGAAAACCCGGCGATGTCTTCCCACTGCGTACCACTGAGCGCCTGCATTCGACCATCCGCACCGGTTTGAGTCGGGTAAGGTGACGGCAGGCTGTCGAGATGATGGCTGAGATCACCCGATGCCGTTAGGTACGGCGGCTTGCGGTACTCGTCGCCACAATCGCCCGGAATCGTAACCATTTTGTCGATCGCCGGCTGCAGTGCGGCGATGTTGTTGTCGCCAATTTCAAAGTTAAGCAGCTTCAGGTTATCGCGGATGTGTTCGTTCTTACCAAGACGTGCACCAATAATCACGCCGCCTACGGTGGGCTGTTCCAGGATGTAACGGCTGGCAATATTCGCTATCGAAACGTCGTGCTGGTCGGCGATCTTCCGCAGGACTTGAAGCAATTGCTGAAACGTTGCCCAGCCACCCGCTTCGTCGATGTACCGTTTGTATTTCATGTGTGACCAGGTTGCGAGACTCGCCATAGCCGGCTCGGGCTTGTCTAGCCAGCGATCGGTAAGGAATCCGCCGGCCAGCGTGCCAAACGCAAGAATTTTCACGTTTTCTGCCGCGCATAGTCTAGCCATGTCACCCTGCGCACGCTGGTCGAGCAAGGAATAACAGATCTGGTTGGAAACTACGCGGACGCCGGATGCCAGTACGACGCGAAGATGTGCTGTATCAAAGTTAGTCAACCCCAGGTGCCGGATCAAGCCTTCATCCCGCAGCTCCTGCAGGTAGGCAAGGTCATCGAGGTGACTTGGATCGGCATAGTTCCAGGCATGGTATTGCAGCAAATCGAGCTTATCCGTTTGCAATCGATCCAGCGCTCTTTGCACCGCCTCGCGTGCCTTTTCGCGCGTCGAACCACCCGGTTGTGGCACCCACTTTGTAAGCATCTGCACTGAATCACCGTCGGCATACTCGCGTGCGAACAGACCGGCGATTTCCTCGGCCGAGCCATAGTGGTCAGCCATATCAAATGTCGTCAGACCGGCGCTGGAATACGCCTGCATGGCACAAGCTGCCCGCTCGCGGTCGAGTGAACGGTCATCGCGTTCCATGTCGGCGATCTGCCAAAGGCCGGTAATGATCCGGCTGATACGCAAGTCGGGTGCCAGTTCTGTGTGAGCATCTTGTCTGTCCATAGGTCTCCAAAATCCCGAGAATAGTGTTCGGCGGCTTGTCTACGGACATCGCCGACAGTCCCAACGGGTTGTTGCTACACCAGCATGCCCGCAAAATAACCGAACGTCCATCCGCAATGCGTACAAAATTATGGCGTAGGAATGAACGGCTCTGTTATGCTACGACGCCTGTTACGAACTATCAAAAAGATTGCAGCGCCCTTATCCCGGTCGCGGGTGGGAAGCCTATATCGTGCTTCTCAGAATAGTCAGAAGGGTCTGCGAATGGAGACCTGTAATGATGCCGATTACCGTTAATTTGAATACACATGCGCGCGTGCGCTATCACCGTACGTGGATCTTGATATTCTGCCTGGCTCTCGCCTGGCCCACCCTGCCCGCATGGGCTGGCCCCGGCGATGCGCCTGGTAGTGCGACACGTTTGGCACGTAATTTTGAGCAGCTGGTGGATCGTTATCTGTGCAATGTGCACGGCGTCGATTGCCGTCTGCCGGCGGACATGAGCGCAGCGAGCTTTGCTAGGCGTATCGAAGTCCAGCAGGTAATACTTACCGACCTTGAGAAGATCGACCGCGGCACGTTGACCCTGGAACAGGATATCGATTGGCGTTTCCTGCGAGGAATGCTGAAGGCCAATATTCGTGCAGAGAGCGAGGTCCAGCGCTGGCGGCAGGATCCACGACAGTACGTTTTCACCAACGGCATCATTTTCAAGATCCAGGCGGATCATCGCCATCCCGATGAGCGTGGCCGCGCTCTCGTCGGGGAGCTACAGACGTTGCGTAAGCGTATGCAAAATGCCGAGGACAACCTGACGCAGTACATCCCGAACTGGCTGATCTATTCCAATGCCCGCATCGACGGTACCGTAATCGTGATGGAGGAACATGTGCCTACCTTCGCTGATCGATTGGAACCAGAGCTGCGCGACGAGTTGCGTCGCGAAGCCGAACAGACCGTGATCGCGCTGGGACGTTTCCGTGATTTCGTCAACGAGGAGTGGACCAAGCGGCCAGAGGGTGACTTTCGCATCGGCTTAGACCTCTATAATTACCTGCACGAACACCGTCATCAGATCCCAGCTGCCGACATCGAACTGGAGCGAATTTCGCGCGGTGAGCGCGGCTTTACTCGTGTACCGGATTATTACGAATGGGGCTGGAAGCAGTACCGGATCGCCGAAGGCCATCTTGAGCGCAAGGCGGCGACTATGGATCCGGATAAGACATGGAAAGAAATTATCCGCGAGACCAAGACTCTACATCCATTCAACGAGCAGCTGGTTTACGAGGGCATTTTGCTTTCGCGCCAGACCCGCGATTGGACGATCGAGAACGATCTCGTAACCATACCCTGGGACGACGACGATCAGTTGATGGTGGCATCGGACCCCAGCATGGCGGCATCGCAGTGGTGGGGTTACGGACCCGGTTACCTGCCTGCCGGACACAGCTCGAAAAAGATGTCATGGCCCGTCATCCCGATCCAGCCAGAGTGGGCGGATGACCTCGCCGAAGAAAATCTTTCGGAAAAGGACTGGAGTTTCTACTATGCAATTGGCCCGCACGAGGCCTACCCAGGACACCACCTGATGCGTCTGTACCAGCACCGTAACGAACGCCCGCTGCGCCGTTGGGGAAGGAGCTATTCTGATCAGGGTTGGTGTTACTACGTTGAGTGGGAACTGACGCCTCGGCCCGAGTACGGCTTTTTCCCAGCCGACATGCAGGATCGCTACGAGCTGGAGATTCTGCGGCTCAAGTTGTGGCGCATGGGCCGCGTGATTATTGATGCCGGCCTGCACACCGGTCAGATGACTTGGGAGGAGGCCGTTAACGTTGAGTCCGAACGTACTGGGTTTGTACGTCGGGGCGCCGAGATCAATATCGACGGTATCGCGGCCGGCGGAACAGGTACGGCGGCGCCGACCATCGGCTACTTTCAGTGGATGCTGCTGCGCGAGGACTATTTCAACAAGATGCGCGAATTGGATGAGAAAGGCACGCTGAAAGATTTCCACGACCGTGTCTACAACATCGGCTTTTTGCCGGTCGTGCTGGTTCGCGAGCAGTTAATGGCTGACCTGGAGCGGAAGTACCGGCCCGAGTGGCGTCGTTGACCGGTGCAATGAAGGCTGATCAATTGCGCACGCGGTTCGATAACCAATGCCGTTCCTCACAGGAATATACATGCGCGGCCCTCGTTGCCAGGCGCCGCACTTCTCTCTACTTGCAGAATGGAGCTACCTGACATGACTCGATTGAAATTCGTATCGCCGGCCTGGCGTCAGTATGTCGCCGTACTCATATTGCCGTTGCTGGCGGGTGGACCCGCAGCGGTGTACGCGTCCTCGTCGGACGGCCTGCGTGAATCGGATCTGGCCGCACTCGAGTGGCGTGAAGTCGGTTCCGCGGCGCCGAGTGGTCGAATCGCGCGTTTTGCCGTTCACCCCGAAGACACTCGGATCATCTACGCCGCTAGCGCTTCTGGTGGGTTGTGGAAGACAGTCAACGCCGGTACCACTTGGGAATCGATCTTCAATGGGCAACCAACAATCTCGATGGGTGATGTCGCGCTGACGCCGAGCAATCCGGATATCGTCTGGCTGGGAACGGGCGAGCAGAACAACGTGCGCAGTTCGCAGTTTGGTAATGGCGTCTACCGCTCGAACGATGGTGGCCAGACCTGGCGACACATGGGACTGGTAGGCAGTCGTCATGTCGGCCGTATTCTGATTCATCCTGACAACCCCGATATTGTTTACGTCGCCGCTCTCGGTTCACTTTGGGGGCCGAACGACGAGCGCGGACTCTATCGAACCACCGATGGTGGCGAGACCTGGGAGCGGTTGCTGCGACCGAGCGCTTACACGGGTGTCGTCGAGGTGCAGATGCACCCGGATAACCCTGACGTACTGTACGCCGCCACATTCCAGCGTGAGCGACGCATGTGGAGCATGGTAGGCGGTGGCGACGAGAGCGGACTGTACCGCAGTAACGATGGCGGCGACAGCTGGAGCCGCGTGGAGAATGGTTTTCCGACCAGTGCGATCGGTCGCGTGGGTGTGACATTTTGTCCCGGCAACTCAAACACGATGTACGCCACTGCGGTGGGTCCGGACGGGGGCACATTCCGCTCCACCGATGGTGGTGAGTCCTGGGAACAGCGCAATGCTGATGTCCAAAGCCACTGGTACTACGGGGAATTGGTTTGTGACCCGGAGAATCCTGACCGTCTCTATGTACCTGCTACCAAATTTCTAATGTCCGAGGATGGTGGCAAGACTTTCGAGAGAATTGCTGAGACTGCGGTGCATGGCGACCATCACACGCTATGGGTCAATCCCGATGATCCGTCGCATCTCATCGTCGGTAATGACGGCGGTGTCTATGTATCGCGAGACGGCGGCGAGCTCTGGCAATGGCAGTCTAACCTGCCAGTGATGCAACTTTATACGGTGTCCGTCGACATGCAGGAACCCTTTTACCATGTGTACGGTGGCACTCAGGATAATGGATCTTGGGGCGGACCGATCGGCACGCGCTACAGTGACGGTATCTCGAATGAGGACTGGACGTACATCTCAGGCGGCGATGGCTTTTACGCTGTTGCGGATTTTAACGATTCCAACATCATTTACTCGCAGTCCCAATACGGAGTCCTGTACCGTACTGATCGCAAGAGCGGCGAGCAGAAAATTATTCAGCCCTGGCAGCCACAGGATGGCAAATCTGAGTCGTATCGCTGGAACTGGAGTGCCCCGTTTCGAATTTCTCCACACAATTCAAAGACTGTCTACTTTGGTGCCAACGTCGTATTCCGCAGTCATGATCGCGGCGACAGTTGGGAACGTATTAGTCCTGATCTCACACGCCAGGTCAGTCGCGACGACCTGCCGTTACAGGGCAGGATCCAGCCGTCCGACGCGGTAGACCTGCACGCAAGCACGGCGCTCTACGGTAACCTGCATGCACTGGCACTATCTTCGCTGCGGCGAGGGCTTATTGCGGCGGGCAGCGACGACGGGCTTGTTCACGTCAGTCGTAACGATGGCAGGAGCTGGCACAAGACCGACAGTTTCCCGGGCGTCCCGGATATGATGAAGGTTGCCATGATCGCCTGGTCGTCGACCGCGGAGGGCACACTTTTTGTCGCCTTTGATGGTCACAAGGACAACGACTTCAGGCCTCATGTCGTGCGCAGCGACGACCACGGCGCAAGCTGGCGAAATATCACTGGTGATCTGCCGGAATTCGGCTCGGCACGCAGTATCACGGTGCATCCGCGCAATGAAAATTTGGTATTCGTTGGTACTGATTTCGGCGTGTACTTCTCACGTGACGGCGGAGAGCACTGGCTAGCGCTGAACTCCGGATTGCCGACCAACTCAGTTCAAGGAATTGTTGTTCATCCACGCGAAAACGATCTCGTCATAGGCACTCATGGCCGCGGCTTCTGGGTGCTCGACGAGTTGAGTCTGCTCGAGTCTTTGACGCCCGACGTTATTCAAGATCACAGTTACCTGGCTAACCCGCGCCGTGCCACGCAGATTCGTGACGTTAATCGCGGACGCAAGAATTTTGGCGACAGCTATTGGACGGCAGAGAATCCTCCGCGAGGCGCCATTATCGATTACTGGATTGGTGACAACGCAGTCGGTAGTAATGTCACGGTCGACATTCTTGATAATCGTGGCAACCTGATTCGCCGCATTGATGAATCGTTGGCGGAACGTGGTGCCCGTCGCATCGCCTGGGATCTGCGCTACGAAGTACCGCTAAGCGATAGCGATTCGCCCTGGCGCAAATTGAACGGCCGCTTCGTCATACCGGATGAGTACAAGATCAGGCTGACCGTCGGTGACCGGGTACACACAAGCCCATTAACAGTGCGTATGGATCCGGCCGTCCAGGTGGTGGCGAACCACCACCGGCGCGCGCTGGAGAATACACTGGCTTTGCAGGCACAATTGCTGACTGCCACTTACCATGTGGGCAAAGCCGTGGACGCTAGTATCGAGCAAACAGAGGCATTATTGGAAATAATGAACGAAATGCCGACGAATGCGTCACTCGCCCAGGAAGTGCGTGCTGCTGCAGAGGAGGCCGGCCGCTTGAAGGTTGCATTGCGCGGCGAGGAACTCGGTACTGCGCAACAGGAGACCTACCTACCGCTGGCCGACCTGGCGCTGCGCCTCTACCGTATCACCGAGTCCTGGACCGGTTCGCCCGGCGACGAGAAACGTAGACTAACTCGAGTGGCTCATCGCGACATGGAGAAGTTGCTGACAGAGCTCCGACTGTTTCTCTCGGACACTCTGCCGGCACTAAAACGGAACGTAGAAGCGGCAGATTTCACCTGGCCGGCAGATGAACTGCCCGAGATTTTGCCCGATGGAATGGTTCCAGCGTACCAATAAAGAGCAACGAGAAAGATAGGTCCAATACTGATGATTAGTTTGATTACAAAATTCGAGGCGCAAATTCAGCGCTGTATGATCCGCTTCGCGCTACTAGCGCTGGCGTCTGTTCTGGCTATGCCGCTAACGGCTGCAGCCGCCGGCGGCCAATTATCGCTGGCGGCTCTTCAATATCGTGAAGGTCATCGTGAGGCCGCCATTGTTAGACGCGATGATTTCATGCGCCGCATGCGCGGCGGTCTTGCGGTTATCACCAGCGCGGACCGGTCGCAACCCAACCGCTACGAGTTCTACACGTCCGATACCGAGCACAAGGACTTCGTGTTTCTTACTGGCATTTACGACTCTCATCCACCCGGCCACATCCTGGTACTGAATCCAGGCGGCGACGAATTTCGTGAAGTTCTGTACACGGACTTGGCTGCCGACGAAGCTCGTCGTTTATCCGGAATTGAACAGGTTTTTCCCCGTGCCCGTTTTCTTGAGCACATGAGCAGCGCGTTGACCGACTACCGGAACTTGCGCATTACACAACTGCGATTTAAGGAAGTGGCATCCGACTTCGCGCGCGGCTGGGGCAACGATGAGAAGTTGCTTTACGTGAACTACCCACGCTTCAACAATCTTTCAGAACCTGCCAATCCCCGCCTCGAATTCGTCGCGCGGTTGCGCGAGGCGACCAGTGAGCTTGTGTTACAGGATGCCGGCGACCTGCTCGACCCCATGCGCATGATCATGGACGAGTTTGCAATGAAGAATTTGCGTCGTGCCATCGAAATTACCGGTCTCGGCCTTCAGGAGGGAATGCAGTTGGCCCGCCCCGGTCTGACGACGCTGCAAGTTATGCACTCAGTGGACTACGTTTACCGGTTGCATGGTGCCACGCTCGGGTTTCTGACTGGTGTATCGCCGGCTAGCAATCTCAACGAGGCGCTGAAATGGGAAACTACTGCTGAGGAAGAAGCTGCACGTAAAGGTGATGCGCGCATCCTGCCCGGGACCCTGGTGCACATAGATACTGGCGCGGCTATGAATCATTACTCGGCCGATATCCAGCGGACTGTGCCGGCCGATGGTAAATTTACGCAAGAGCAGCGACATATCTATCAGGTCGTGCTGGATGTGCAGAAAACCGCCATCGCTGCAGTTCGACCGGGTGTCACCTGGAATGACTTGCAGGCACTTGCAATGCAGCGGTTGCGTGATGCGGGGGGTTGGGACGAGAGCTATACCTACGGCATCGGACATTTCATTGGCATGGAAGTGCACGAGCACGGTGATTACACGGCGCCACTGCAACCTGGTATGGTGATCGCGATTGAGCAGGGTGCGGTTGTTGATGGTACGCGTGTCGCTTTCGAGGATGACGTACTCGTTACCCAGGATGGTTACGATTGGTTAAGCCGCTTCATTCCGATCGAGATCGATGAGGTTGAGACGTTGCGGCGTGAGCAACCAGTGATTCGTCCCGAGGTCTTTCTCGAAATCCTTCCCTGAATAATCCGGTAGCCGTCCGTCGAGTTGCGGAAATTTACGGAGAGACAACGTAGTGTCGTATAGCGAGAAGCGGAACCAGCGCGGTCGCAATGCTGGCGGTCAGGGGCAGCAACTGCTGCTGACGTTTGAAAAGACTGAAATTAATTGTCGTGAAGGTGCCACGGTTGCTGGCGCACTGGTCGCGGGCGGCATTCGTGAATTTCGCGAGTCGACGGATGGTTACCGTGGCTTGTATTGTGGTATGGGTATCTGCCATGAGTGTCTCGTCACGATTGATGATGTGCCTGGTTACCGTGCCTGCACGACGCCGGCGAAAAACGGCATGCATGTTACGCGCCAGCCAGCGAAGATCGCGTTGCGACCCACGGCTGGCTCCCGTACCGATGAGCAAGTGGCAGTAACTGTCGAAGAGCCGCAGGTGCTGGTCGTCGGTGGCGGCCCGGCCGGACTGAACGCCGCAATCACAGCTGCTGAGGCAGGAGCCGATGTTGTGTTGCTTGATGAGCGCGGTCAGGCTGGTGGGCAGTACTTCAAGCAACCGGCGGTGCCTACGGTGCCAGGTCTCGAGCGCGACCAGCAATTCGCCGCGGGCAGTCTATTGATCGAGCGTGCCCATGAGGCGGGTGTGGACATCCGCTCGAAATCGATCGTCTGGGGCGGGTTTCCAGGTCCAGAAATACACGTAGCCAGCGATAAAAAACCGGTTGTCCTGCGCCCCAGCAAGCTCATTGTAGCGTCTGGTGCTTACGAGCGCGGTCATGTCGTACCCGGCTGGACGTTGCCGGGTGTCATTACGACCGGTGCGGCACAAACTCTGTTACGGGTCAGTGGAGTGATACCGCCCGGGCGTATCCTCGTAGCCGGCAACGGGCCGTTGAACTTGCAGGTCGCACTGGAACTTGCGCGTGCCGGAGCACAGATGGCGGGTCTGGTCGAGTCGGCTCCACGCCCTGGGTTGCGCCACGCTGCCGCCGCAACCAGCATGTTGTTCACTGCGCCCAGACTGACATTCACCGGGATCGGCATGGTCGCTGCGCTGCGCTATCAGCACGTGCCGACGTTCTACGGACATGTCGTCAATCAGGTAACGCGTGTGGAAGAGACGCTCGTTGTGGAACTCGTTCGGTTGGATGGAGAGGCAGGTGATGCCATCCATCTTGAGGTTGATACGGTTTGCCTTGGTTACGGATTTCATCCGGACAATGAATTGCTGCGACTGCTGGGTTGTGGTTACGATTTCGACCCGCAGCGCGACCAGATGGTAATGCGCAGGGACGCAGATTGCCGCACCTCCGTTGCCGACATTTTCGCGGTCGGTGATTGCGTTGGAACCGGCGGCGCTGCCATTGCTGCGGCTGATGGCGTGATAGCCGGTTTAGCCGCTGCGCGCGAATGTGGTTTTGCCTGCGACAATCGCATCGAGCGCACGGCGCGTCGCGAGTTGATCCGGCACCGTCGTTTCCAGGCCGCATTGTGGTCGCTGTACGATCCCGCCGGTCCCTTTTCTACCCCGACCATGCCGGACACCGTTGTGTGCCGCTGTGAAAATATCAGCTCCCAAACACTTGACGCCGCCATCGACGCCGGTTGCGATACGCTCGGTGCTGTGAAGCACAAGACCCGTCTCGGCATGGGGCCCTGCCAGGGCCGCTACTGCGTACCCGTCGCCCTGTCACAGTTGGCGAGTCGCCGCGGCAGGGCGCCAGAAGAATTTGATACCGCGGCGCCGCGACCGCCACTCCGGCCGCTCAGTCTGGCGGAGCTGAGCGGAGACTGGACCGATGACTGAAGTTAACAACGATTTTGATACAGTCGTGATTGGTGGCGGCATAATCGGTCTTTGTGTCAGTTGGTTTCTCGCGCGTGATGGTGATGCGATTGCCTGCCTCGATCATGGCTACGATGCCGGCTCAACGGTTAACGCGGGCAGCCTGCACGTTCAGATGCAAAGTCGGCTTGAGCGATTGTTTCCTAAGCGGGTCTTGGACTATGAGAAGGGCTTGCCGCTGTATCCTTTGGCAGTCACTACCTGGGAGGCGGTAGCCGCAGAGCTTGGCAAGGATATCGGGCTTGTGGTGAAAGGCGGATTGATGGTGGCTGAGACTCAAGGGGATCTCGCGAGCCTCGAGCGTAAGAGTGCTCGGGAGCAAGCGCACGGCATCGACACGCAGGTGATCAGTCGACGTGAATTGCGCGACGTCGCGCCATACCTCGACGAGAAACTGGCAGGTGCGACGTATTGCGCGCGCGAAGGCAAGGTTGATCCTCTGTTGGCCAATGCGGCGATTCGTGATCGTGCGATCAGCTCTGGAGCAATTATTGTCGACGGAGTATGCGTCGATCGCTTGGATTGTGACAAGGGTCGTGTCCACATTGAAGCCGGCGATGCCCGCTACACGGCAGGACGCGTGATCGTGGCCGCCGGCGCCGGCAGTAGGACCATCGCGATGACACTTGGTATAGATCTCCCGGTCATTGCTGAGCCTTTACACATGAACGTGACCGAGGTTGCGGAGCCGTTCATGCTGCACCTGATTCAGCATGCATCCCGGCCGATCACGATGAAACAACTCGGTGGTGGCCATGTGGTGATTGGCGGAGGCTGGCCGGCCGGAGCAGGACTTGCACCGCGTGTGCCGACCGTGTCTGTGGATAGTTTGGCAGGTAACCTGGCGCTGGCGGCCAAGCTGGTTCCAGGAATGGCAGAATTCCGCGTGTTGCGTAGCTGGGCAGGCATCAACCCGACGGCAGACCTGATATCAATTCTCGGCAACGTTGCCGCAGCGCCCAATGTTCACTTTCTCATTCCCGGCGACGCGGGTTACACGCTCGGTCCTTGTCTGGCACAACTGTTGTGTGAGCAGTTGGCAGGACGCGACCCCGGTTTTCCGGTAGCAGCGTTCTCGCCCAATCGTTTCGCGGCCGCCTGAGCGATGCACGGCTTGCGCCCGGAACGGAACTCAGACACTATCACAGGCGAATTGTGTGAGATGCGCATTAATGTTCACAACTCGCGTGGGCCGTAGCGAAAGGTATCAGTGATCTGATCATGGCACGACCGCCCGGTGTTTCGTATCCGGCCCGACGATGGGAATGATCCACCGACAAGACTTGTATAAGAAGGAGTAACACTATGGGGATGGACGACAATCGTCCGGACGCCTGTCCGGAATTGACGCCGAAAGAATTTAAGGAGAATTACGGCGAATTCATTGGTGTTGGTGACAACGGCAATCTGTGGGTAGAAGATTGCGACGTCGCCGAATTGGCAAAGCGTTTTGGAACACCTCTTTTCATTATCAGTGAAAGCCAGTTTCGCTATACCTACCGGGCTTTTCGCGATGCATTCAAAGAGCATTACCCGGGTGAATCCGAGATCTTGTTTGCGAACAAATCGAACAATGGACTTGCCTACCGTCAAATTATGAACCAGGAAGGAGCGGGCGGCGACTGCTTTGGTATTAACGAGCTTTACCTGGCTCTGCTCGCCGGCACTGACGCGAGCACGCTTGTGCTGAACGGGTCAAATAAGCAGGAAGAGGAACTCGAGATGGCGGTCGCAAATAACCTCTGTATCAATATTGATGCGATGGACGAGCTCGATCGCATCGACGCTGTCTGCAAGCGCCAGGGGCGCCATGCCAACGTTGGCATTCGCCTGAAACTCGATCTTGATCCTCTCGCCGAGCGCGAAGGTGTTGCGATGCACGGGCCCGGCACGTTGAAGGAGCAGAGTGACAGCACGAAGTGGGGCATGTCGCGCGAACAAACCGTTGAGATCGTCAAACGCGCACTCAAAATGCCGCATATTCATCTGAAGGAAACGCATTTCCACCTGAGTCGGATGTCGAACGTTGCCATGGACTTCGCGATCATGGCGCGCGAAATGATCACCTGGTCTGCACATATCCGTGACAACACTGGTTGGACGCCACCGTGTATCGACATCGGCGGCGGCTGGACCTTCGGCAAGTGGTACGGCACGGGACCACGCAACCAACTCGACGACGATTCGGCACCGACGGCAGACGACTATGCTCGGTTGTGCAGTCAGGAAATTCAGAATGAAGCGAAGAAGTTTGATCTGCCGCTGCCAAAACTTCGGCTCGAGCCCGGGCGCGGACTTTCTGGTCCGTCCGGTGTATCGGTCGGTACCGTTGGTGCCGTCAAGGAAGGTTCAAAGAAGAAGTGGGTCAACCTCGATCTATCGACGAACCACTTGAGCTGGGCCGCGGTACTCAACTGGTACTACCATCCAGTACCGGTCGAAAACGCAATGGCCGAGCGTGTTGAGACTGTCGATCTTGTGGGTCCGCTTTGCAATTCGGACGAGCTGGGACAGCACGTAAAAATGCCATCTCTGACACGAGGTGACCTGGTCGCGTTTCTCGATACCGGTGGCTATACTGAACCCTGTGCCGCGCGATACAACGCGCAAATGTTGCCGGCGACCGTGCTTGTGAAAGGCGACCAGGCCGAGATCACGACGGTTCGGGAGCAGTTCCAGGATTTCGCCGGTCGTTTCCGGGTTCCACCGCGGCTGCTAGCTGCCTCATTTCGCAAGGACTGAACTATGAAACTTGGACTTAATGACAAAACAGCCATCGTCAGCGCTGCAAGCCGCGGTCTTGGACGGGCTTGTGCGGAGTCGCTTGCCCGTGAAGGTGTCGACGTCACGATCATGGCGCGGAATGCCGATGCACTGGAAGCAACGGCGCAAGAGATTGCCGATACGACTGGCCGCAGGATTACGCCGGTTGCCGGCGATTTCAATTCGACGGACGATCGTGCGCGGCTGTTCGATGCCTGTCCGACACCCGACATTCTGGTGAACAATCCGGGTGTGCGGCAGACGCCGAACCCCTACAATGAAATCGATCGCGATATCTGGCTGCAATGGTTGAACGATCATTTCCTGTCATCGATTACGATGATCCAGTCGGTTGCACCGGGTATGTGCGAACGCAAGTTCGGCCGAATCGTGAACATGTCGGTCAGCTTCATCAAGTTTCCGCAGTCGGGATTCGCTCATTCACATGCTGCCCGGCTGGCGCTGTCTGGCGCGGTCGCCGCGATGGTTCGGGATCTGATTACGCATAATGTGACTATTAACACCGTGTGTCCGGGACTGTTCGACACCGACGCTTTGCGCACCAATCTGCACGCCCATGCGAAACGGGGCAACACGACATACGAGGCCATCGTCGAGGATCGCAAGGTGAATTGCCCGGCAGGACGTTTCGCGGATCCGTCCGAATGTGGTGACCTGGTCGCATTCCTGTGCGGTGAGCAGTCCGGTTTCATGACCGGGCAGAACATTATCAACGACGGCGGCGTCTACCAAGGTCTGTTCTGAGATCTGCGGGGAGTACGGAATATGAACAGCGATAGTGAGATGCTCGATGTCACCGGGCGCGTGGCCATGATCTCCGGTGCCTCGCGAGGCATCGGTGCTGCTATTGCCACTCGACTGCTTGACGATGGTTATCGAGTGTCCCTCGGAGTGCGAGACGTGCTGGCCACGAGCAAGACATTTGCCGGACATCCGCCGGAGAAGCTACAGATCGAGTCGTTTGACGCGACCGACCCTGTGACGGCAGAGCGCTGGATCGAGAGTACATTGCAACACTTCGGCGACCTACACGCGCTCGTCAACAATGCGGGAATCTACCGCCAGGTGAATTACGAGGAGGGCAGTTATGCCGACCTCGACGATCTTTGGGAGGTCAATGTCAAGGCGCCATTTCGCCTGACGCGGCTTGCGATGCCGGCGCTTAAACAATGCGGTAACGGCCGGATCGTCAATATCGGATCGACTGACGGGCTGCGGTTTCGCGACAACAGTGCGTCGGTTGGCTATACGATGTCCAAACATGCGCTAGTTGCCATGACGCATGCAGCACGCCAGTTTGGCTACGCCGACGGCGTGCGCGCAACGGCGATATGCCCGGGCGCGGTCGATACCGACATGATTGCAGGGTTGGCGGGCGCCACGCCTGCTGCCGGCCGGCTCGCGCCGGGTACTGTGGCGGGCCTGGTTGCGACGTTGCTCTCATTGCCGAACAACGCATCTGTCGCCCTGTTGCCGGTCAATACCCGGGTCGAATCGACTCTGTAACTCAAGCTAGCTAACAGTCGTTGGCATGGCCCGCCAGTGGCAACGCTGTAGGTTGCGCACCTTGCAATGCTGCGGCATCTGCACGAATATATGCGAACAGCTGTCCGCGTCGCGTACTTTACATGACACGTGGGCGTGGGGGAGAGGATAAAATGAAACGGACCCCGCAGGATTCTCAAAAAAACGGAGTTACTCGACGATTTACTCGTCGTGATACGTTGCGTGGTGGCGCGGCCGTGCTTGCCGCGGCGGCCTGGCCGACCGCGCAGGCGACGACGACGATACGCTGGTGGTCGACCCAGTCGTCGCCAGAACAGATGGCGGCTTATCGCTACCAGATAAAAACTTTCGAGGAGGCCCACCCGGGGGTCAAAGTCGTCTTTGAACGGACTTCGGATGAGGGCTATGCTACCCAGCTGGCCGCGGCATTTGCTGGTGGCAACGCACCAAACATCGTGACTCATCTACCGTCTTTCGCCGTTGCCGATTATTGGCAGGCAGGACTGGTGGAGCCGATCGATCCCGTACTTGCTGCAATTGGCAAAGACCGTTTTATCCACGGTGCGAACCGGATTTACGAGTTTGAGCCGGGTGTGCATGCTGCCGCATGCATCGGCAACACGGCAGCAAACATGTTATGGCTGCGCACTGACCTTATGGCCAAGGCCGGCATTGAGCAGCTGCCGGGTACCTGGGACGAGTTGCGCTCGGCCTGCAAAAAAATGCAGGGTCGCGGCATCTACGGTGCACCGCTGCCTTATGCACGCAACAGCATGACCTCTCTCGTCATCATCGGATTTATTCATCAGGCGGGCGGACAGGTGTTCACGCCGGATCTCGATGTCGCACTTGTTAGCGACGAAGTCCAGGCCGCTCTCGAATTCTACAAATCCATGCGCGAATTCTGTCCTGTCGGCGCTACCAGTTACAGCTGGGGTGAAAGTCTGACGGCATTTGTCAGCGGTGCGACGGCGACAGGCCTGTATTCTGGGCGTGTCCTGATCAACACGACACTACAGAATCCACGGATTGCAAATCACATCACTTGCACGACCTATCCTTGCGTTAGTAAAGATGTTAAACCCTGGACCTACAACGACTACCCCTGTGTGTTTATGCCTGTGGATGCGCCGGAAAAAGAGTTGACCCGCAAATTTGCAGCCTGGCTGTTCAAAACGGATGGTTACATTCGGCAGGTCCATGCAACACCAGGACATGTTCTGCCGGTCATCGAGTCGGTTGCCGGTGATTCGCGATACCTCGATAACCCGATCATCAGGCGATACGAGTCCGAAGTCTCGGCCATGTCAGTCGCTGTCGCCGAAAGCATGAATCTCGGCTGGGAGAGCCCCCTGCACAAGTCGAATACGCGGGCGGGTGCCGTAATTCAGAGCGGGGTGCTGGCCGAAATGGTGCAGCGGTTCACGTTGAATGATGAAAAGCTCCGCACGGTTCTCGGCGACACTGCCAGGAAAATTGAAGCAATCATGAAGAACTGAGGCAGAACTACCGCAATCGCTCCATGACATCCGGAACCAACATCCAGACGGCAAAGCCCGGCCGTACACTTGCAGCACGAGATAATCTGCTCGGACTCGCGTTCATTGCACCGACCATCCTCGTGTTCTGCGCAGTGATCGTGTACCCGCTGGTATCGGCGATCTATCTCAGCCTGTTCTCAATTTATACACCAACGATGGAAGGAGAATGGGTGGGCCTGGCCAACTTCCAGGAGCTCCTGGCCAAGGGTGAATTCTGGCGGTCGCTTGCCAACACGCTGTTGTGGACTGTGGGTACCTTGACCCTGCAGTTGTTGTTTGGCTTGCTCGTCGCGCTGATGCTGCACCAGAACATGCTGTTTCGTTCGTTGGCACGCAGCCTGGTGCTGTTTCCCTATTTTCTTTCGACGGTCGTAGCAGTGCTAATGTGGCGATGGCTGTTCAACGACCTGTACGGCATCGTCAATCACATGCTTATGTGGAGCGGTTTACTCGATATGCCGGTCGACTGGCTAGGCCGAATGCCGAACGCGATGCTCAGCCTGATCTTTGTCGGTGCGTGGAAATATTTTCCTTTCGTCGTCATTGCGGTGCTCGCTCGGCTGCAAACCATTCCGGACGAGTTGTACGAGGCGGCTACCATTGACGGTGCAGGGCCGATTGCCCGCTTCTTCGACGTTACCTTGCCCCAGCTCAAGGGTGTCCTCGTCGTCATCGTGTTGTTACGTGCCATCTGGGACTTCAAGGAGTTCGACCTGATCTACCTACTGACCGGCGGGGGGCCGGTCATCGCCACACAAACTCTGCCGTTGATGGTCTACAAGGAAGCGTTTGCATTGAACCACATGGGTGTCGCGTCTGCCACGGCGGTCCTGATGATGCTGGTTATGCTGACGTTTATGATTATCTATCTCAGAAAGGCGAGGGACTGAACGATGCGTTACATCCCACGCTGGCTTCGCCGCTGCCTCTTCAACCTGTTTGCATGGACCGTGATTCTCGTGATCGCCTTGCCGCTGGTCTGGATGATCATTACGTCGATCAAGCCGCAGTCCGAACTGTTCCTCATACCGCCGGCTTTTTTCCCTGAGGAAGTCACATTCGAACACTACCGCCGCCTGTTGACCGAGACGCCGTTCCTTACCTATCTCCGGAACTCTGTGATCCTCGCCGGCGGTACGACAGTACTCGTGATTGTCGTTGCGACGCTCGGAGCACACAGCCTCGTCAGGTTCAACTACCCGGGGCGCGAGACCCTTGCGGGCGCGGTGCTGTTCACGTACCTACTGCCTTCTGTGGTCCTCGTCATTCCGCTCTATTTCCTGATGGCGGCACTCGGACTCGTCAATTCTCTATTGAGTCTCGTGATCGCCTATACGACGTTTGCGCTTCCTTATGCTCTGTGGCTGCTTCGATCGTTCATGTCAGCCATTCCGGCTGACCTGGAGGCGGCGGCCCTGGTGGATGGAGCAAGTCGCTTTCGGGCTTTCATCGATGTGATCCTGCCCCAGGCCGCCCCCGGAATTATTTCGACGGCCCTGTTCACCGCCATTCTCGCGTGGAACGAATACCTTTTCGCGCTCGTATTGATCAACAGTGATGCCTCCCGGCCGCTGACAACCGGCGTAATGAGCATGCTAGTTACCTCTTTCAATATCGAATGGTCATTACTGATGGCTGCGTCGGTCATGATGAGTGTGCCACTGTTGGTGGTTTTCGTATTCCTGCAAAAATATCTAACGCGCGGTTTCGGCGCCGGAGCAGTTAAAGGATGAGCGGCCTTACTCTAAGGAACGTCACAAAGGTGTTCGGATCGACAACGGCGGTTGACGGGATTGATCTCGACATCGGTGGCAATGAATTTGTCAGTATTCTCGGTCCGAGCGGCTGCGGCAAGACGACCCTGCTACGCATGCTGGCAGGCCTGGAACAACCGGATTCTGGCGAGATCTCAATTGCTGGCAAAATCGTCAACGACTTGCCACCATCCCAGCGGGATATTGCCATGGTATTCCAGACCTACGCCCTGTACCCGCACATGACGGTCGCAGGTAATATCGAATACCCATTACGCAAACGCGGCCTGTCGAAAGCCGCTCGCCAGGAAAAACTCGAGCAGGCGGCAGAACTTCTGCAACTTGGTGAGCTGCTGCGGCGTAAACCGCGCGAACTTTCCGGTGGCCAGCAGCAGCGGGTCGCTTTGGGGCGAGCCATGGTGCGCGACCCGCAGGTTTTTCTGCTCGACGAACCGCTGTCGAATCTGGACGCCAAGTTACGTGCGCATATGCGTGCCGAACTGATTCGATTGCAACGGCGAATTTGCCGCACCATGGTCTACGTTACTCACGATCAACTCGAGGCCATGACGATGTCGGATCGCATTGCCGTCATTCGCAATGGCCGACTGCAACAATTTGCACCACCACAAGAGGTGTACGACAAGCCCGCCAATGAGTTTGTGGCCGGTTTTATCGGCACACCGCCGATGAATTTCATCGATGGCAGGCTTGCAGCGGATGGCAGTTTCAGGCACGGTGAGCTCAGGCTCGATCTTGGAGTCTTGCAGCTGACGCAGGGTTTCCAGCCTGCTGCCGACGGCACACCCGTTCGCCTCGGCATACGCCCGGAAGCATTGTGCTTCGATGACGATGGCGAGAGCGCACGAGTCACCGTCATCGAACCCGTCGGCCATGAACTTATCGTTATGCTCGATTACTTTGGTGTCGAGATGACGGCACGTGTTGCGCCGAACTGCGAGTGGTCTGTTGATGACGAAGTCCGGCTGCGGCCCGTGATCGATCAGCTGCACATCTTCGACCCGGACGATGGCCGCCGGTTGAATGCGGAATAGAACTACTGACGGAACTAATGATGAACAGAGACAGTATTAATTGGCAGGGATCGATTCCCGCCTTAATAACACCGTTCGATGAGCAAGGCGAGATTGATTGTGATGCGTTTTGTGAAAATGTGGAACGCCAGTTTGACACCGGGGCGTCCGGCATTCTTGTCGGAGGCTGTACCGGGGAATTCTGGTCGTTGTCGTTCGACGAACGAGTAATGCTTTTCAGGCTGGGCTGTGAAGCGGCAGGAAATCGTGGTGTGGTTCTGGCCGGGACCGGTGGTATCACCGTTGACGAAACGCTACGGCTTAGCGATGCGGCCGGCAAGGCAGGAGTTGATGGTGCGCTCATTCTGCCGCCGTATTTTATTCGACTGTCCGAAGACGAAGTATTTGAGCATTTTCGCAGCGTAGACCGCAATATCTCGCTGCCTATCGTGCTGTACAATATTCCCGGCAATGCGCTGAACGCCCTGTCCCCGGCGCTGGCAAGCCGACTTGCTGATCTTGATAATGTTGTTGCTATTAAGGAAAGCTCCGGCGACTGGAATAATTTTCACGCGACCCTGATTCGTGTCAGGGATCGGATTCGTGTGTTCTGTGGCCCCTCCTCGATCTTCGGGATGGAGGCCCTGCATGCTGGAGCCGACGGCCTCATTGACTGTTTTCCGAATGTCTGGTCGGGCACATATGATTTGTTGTGCGCCGTTGAGAATGGCCATCTTGAGGAGGCGCGCAATTTGCAAGCTACCGGTCGACGCTTGACCGAGCTCTTCACCAGCAATGGTCGATCTCTGTATCCTGCAACCAAGGCGGCAATGGTGATGTTGGGCTATAGGGCGGGCAATCCACGACCGCCATTGCAACCGTTGAACGACGAGCAGCTGGACGAGTTGCGGACTGGTCTGCAATCATTCGGCGTTAGTCGCCTGAAATAGGCACCGGACATAGTTCGATAATGAGCGCAGTGATCGATCAAAGTACACATTGCAACACCGGGACCAGCCGGAACAACTCTGGCCAACGACCAACACAGCGGTCGATCCGCGTACGCCGACAGACCGGTCACGCGCCGGCTCGGGAGGAAAGAGCTAGAACTCGTTTTATTCGATCATAGAAGTACTGGCTGGCAGTTTCTGTTCGCCACTTGTCACCTGGCGAATCACCGGGAATGTGCCGCCGACTCACCGATTAACTGGAGAAAAGAATATGTACATAAAAAAACTTCTCGTGACGGCTTCAGTCACAATGCTCATTGCCGTTGGCACGGTTCACGGCAAGTCATACGAACGTCTTGACCGGGGATTCGAGGCGCTGGTTGATCGCTACCTGGAGGAAGTGCGCGGCGTTGGCGTGAACCGCAAGCCGGACACGATGAGTGCGGATAGTTTCGCACGTCGGGTGCAAGTATCCCGCGACCTGCTCAATGAGCTCGAGGCGATCGACCGAGATAAGCTTGCCTTCGTGCAGGACATCGACTGGCGCTTCCTGAAGAGCCTACTCGAGTCAAATATCATTGAAGGCGAGAGCGTGCAGCGTTGGCGCGAGGATCCGAAAACCTACCTCAATAACCGCGAAGTTGCCTACAAGATTATCGCCGACCCGAGGCCCGTAAACACGCGGGCGGCCGAACTTGTCGATGATCTCAAATTGCTACAGGTACGCCTCGGCAATGCCGAGAGTAATCTCGATCAGCACATTCCGCGCTGGGTGACATTGTCCAACGAATTCATTGACGGATTCCGCTCGGTCCTCGTCAATGAACTACCCGGTTTCACCGAGCGCGTATCGGATAGTGCGCTGCGCGCCCGGCTGCTGGCGGCCAGCAATGACGGCGTAGCCGCACTCATGGAATATCGCCGTTTCATCAACGATGATCTGCCGCTGCGGCACGAAGGTGACTACGCCATTGGCAAGGAAGTCTTCAATGCATTGATGGAGAAGAAGTACCTGCTTAGTGAGGATGATATACACCTGCGCCGGATCGCGCGTGGTGCTGAGGGATTCACCCGAATTCCGAATTACGGCGAATGGGGTTGGAAACAATTCAACATCGTCCTGCATCACCTCGAGGTCAAGGCTCGGAAAATCGACCCGGACCGCAGTTGGCTCGAGATCTTGCGCAACGAGAAAGAAGACCACTTCTTTGCCGAACAGCTCGTGTATAAGCACCACGAGGCAACCCGGGCTACCCGCGAATGGGTCATCGACAATGACCTGGTTACAATTCCCTGGGACGATGACGACGCTATCATGCAGGCGGCTGATCCTAGCCTCTGGGCATCGCAATGGTGGGGCTGGGGTCCAGGCGTGCCTCCTGCATCTCCGTTTAGGAAGGCGGCTTGGACCGTGATTCCGATCAGCCCGGACTGGCCGGAGGATATCGTCGAGGGTAACCTCACCGAAAAGGACGCTTCCTTCATGTATGTGATAGCGACTCACGAAGTCTACCCGGGGCATCATCTGCAACGTCTCTACCAGAATACCCTTGATCGGCCGTTGCGAGTCTACGAGAGCAGCTATTCGAACCAGTCCTGGTGTTACTACATCGAGTGGGAGCTGACGCCGGACCCAAAATATGGCTTTTACCCGGCGGCTAAGCAAGATATCTACGAGCTCGAAGCATTGCGCACGAAACTGTGGCGCATGGGCCGTGTGATCATCGATTCTGGTTTGCACACCGGGCGTATGACCTATGATGAGGCGCTCGAGCTTGAGACAAACACGATCGGCTTCGTACACCGTGGCGCACAGATCAACATTGACGGTATTACATCCCGGGTCGGCACCACCATGTCCGCGCCAACAGTTGGCTACTTCCAGTGGATGCTGTTGCGTGAAGATTACTTCCAGAAGATGCGCGAGCTTGACCAGAAGGGAACGCTGAAGGATTTCCACGACCGGGTCTACAATATCGGCTTCTTGCCGGTCGTGCTGGTTCGCGAGGAAATGTTCCACCAGCTCGAAGAGAAATTTGGCAAACGCTAGGACAGGACTAGGACTGGCGACGGACCGCCTCTACCACGGCGCACGCCCCGACTAACTGGAGAAAAGAATATGTACATAAAAAAACTTCTCGTGACGGCTTCAGTCACAATGCTCATTGCCGTTGGCACAGTTCACGGCAAGTCATACGAACGTCTTGACCGGGGATTTGAGGCGTTGGTTGATCGCTACCTTGAGGAAGTGCGCGGCGTTGGTGTGAACCGCGAGCCGGACACGATGAGTGCGGATAGTTTCGCACGTCGGGTGCAAGTATCCCGCGACCTGCTCAATGAGCTCGAGGCGATCGACCGAGATAAGCTTGCCTTCGTGCAGGACATCGACTGGCGCTTCCTGAAGAGCCTACTCGAGTCAAATATCATTGAAGGCGAGAGCGTGCAGCGTTGGCGCCAGGACCCGCGCCTTTATTTCAACAACGGCCCCATCGTTCACCGGATATCGGTGGATCCGCGGCCGCTGGCCGATCGGGCTGCGAATCTCATCAAGGATCTCGCGCTGCTGC